>SCPP01001605.1_pt1 | contig 73706 bp, 82 predicted proteins | sample 6106811 | NCBI WGS metagenome assembly SCPP01 (sample SAMN10720449, study PRJNA508395) | human gut metagenome | isolation source: Participant 2 stool, 15 month | host: Homo sapiens | collected 2018
TTGTCTTACTTTGAGTTGACATAGAAAGACTTACCAGAACCACTTGGACCTAAAACAAAGAAGTTGGAGTTATTTGTATATTTTTTCTCACCTTCTTTCCCGGACATATCTATTCCAACAGGCAATCCTTGTCTGTCTGTAAAATAAGTAAGAAAGGGCTGTTTTCTGTTACTTGTAATTTTTCCTTGAACAAAAGACAAATTGCAGCATCGGAAGTTGTTAGAAATTTGTCATAACTGTTTAGGTTGATTGCGTTTCCTGGCAGTGCACATTCGAATAATTCTAATTGGTTGAAGCATTGTTTATTAATAATAATGCCACAATCAAAAAGAGATGTTTCAACATAGTTGATAGCCTTACTAATATCATCAAGACCAGCAAGAATTATATTATAATGTGCATATACAAGCATTTGCCCTTCTCTGGCAATATCCGACTGCACTCGTTCTATGTCTTCTACACATAAATCATTTGCAGGGTCAGGCATTCCTTTATGTTTTTTCTTTTTGCCTTCTAATTTGTTTGCTTCGTTTCGTTGGTCTGGAATATTTATTACTTGATTATAGATAATTGTGTCTATACCTGGTGTATCATGCAAAAAAGAGAGTAAGTCAACAGGAAACCTTAGCCCAATATTGACCTCTTTATATGGTTTTATAACAGAAGGAAAATTAACTTCGTCAATATCTACAAGAGAAATGCACTGTACGTTTTTTTCTCCAATTATAAGATTTTCTTCTCTTGCTTTGATATTTTTTAGGCTTACTGTTTGCTGATTGAAATTGATAGATAGAAATCTTTTTATATATATTTCTATTTCATTTTCATTTAATAGTTTAGCTCTTATTCCTCTGTTAGCGAATAGTCCTAATACTTTTGTGATGTTTCTAATAAAAGTATCAAACCTTCGAGGGTCAAAAGAAAAGAATTTAGACCTTTCTACTTCTCCTGTAATAACAAGATAAGTAGAAATATCAGTATATATTCGTCCTTTAAAATGTTCAAAATAACGATTTGATAAATAGTCGTTCTTCCTATTCTGGGGTGGTAAAAATGATTTTTTACATAGAATATCCTGTTTTTGTATTGTATATCCAGTTCCTAATACTTTGAGGATATTAGTAAATAAGTGGTGAAAATCATAGTAAGCATCCATATCTGCTGAATACTGTATTATAGGATTTTCACATTTAATGATAACAGAATAGTCGCCCCTTCGGTTATAGAATATAGGAGTATTGTCTATTGTTTCAATACCAATATAAGGAGCTTCAAATTCACTTTTCTTTTTCATAAGCTTTATTTTTTTCTATCTCTTATAAAAGTGCGTGATACTATATATATGCCTTTTCGTTTATCTTTCCTGTGAAGCCCTTTTCTTTGTAATTGCGATGTTATTCCTAACCCTCCAAACATAACTATTACAAGAGTTATACCTCCCCACATAAAAGAAGCCAGAGTAGAAACAATAGCACATAAAAGTAAAGCACTAATAATACAAGCTCCACCGATATATATGAACTTGCCTTTAAATCCTTTGAAAATAAGGGGCTTTTGTAGCCCCTTATATACATTGTAACTTGGATACTCTTTCGACATATTAGATTCCGAAGAATGCTTTTACGACAACACCTGATACAACCAGAAAGATACATGACCCCATCCAGCCCATAACAGCCTTTTGTACATCTTGGTCACCAGAGTTCCATTTTAAATAAACTCGCACTGCTGCAACTAATCCTACTAGACCTCCTAGTATCATCATCATGTTTCCTAGGGGGTCCATGTAGGTTACAAGTTCAGAACTAGCTGCATCAATTCCCGCAGCACCTTGTGCAAAAGTGTTAGTTACTACCATTATGCTAATGGCTAAAGCGAATGCTCTTTGAGCAATTTTTGAAAAAAACTTTTTCATTTGAATAAAAATTAGTTGTTTATTTGTTAAAATTTACGTGTGAAAACATGCTTTTCCTTTAGCAAGAAGTTGTTCCATTGGAATACCTTGTGTTTCAACTTCCATTTCAATAGATTCATTTACAGATACATAATTCTGTTCAGATTCTTTTTCATCTTCTTTTCGTATGAGCCTGTTTCAAAATCTTCATCTACAACTTTGTGAGGTATTTCTTCTTCCTCTCCTATTGAAATAATTTCTTCTTCTTCACCTGTATTGGTTTTGCTTTGCTTTAGGAAAGCATCATACAGGATGTTTGCAGCGTAGTAAACTACATAAATGGCAAATACAGCCATGATAAATTGTGAATAACTCATATTCTTAAATTTAAAAGTTTCATTAATCGACCCTTTTCTGTACTTTTGATTTATAATAGTACTAGAGGTAATAACAGGGGGGAAAGCCCTAGTTTAAAATAGTTTCGCGAATAGTTGAATTTATGAAACTTGGATTTAAATAAAATGGAGATAATAGGCTACGCTCGTGTTTCAACGAGGGAACAGAATTTAGATTTGCAGCTAGATGCTTTAAAAGAAGCCGGATGCAAACTTATATTTGAGGAAAAAGTATCAGGAGTAAAGGATAGACCCGAATTAGATAAAGCCCTTGCATATTTGCGAGAAGGTGATACTTTTGTTATCTGGAAGCTAGATAGATTAGGACGTTCTTTGAAAGATTTAGTTTATATAGTTGATTGTTTGCAGAAAAGAAAAATTGCATTCAAAAGCATAGTTGATGGTATTGATACTAATAGTGCTTTAGGAAGATGTCAATTTGGAATTTTTGCTTCATTGGCTGAATATGAACGTGAAATAATAGTAGAACGAACTAGGGCTGGATTACAAGCTGCAAAAGAACGAGGGAAACTTACGGGACGACCTATAGGGTTATCGGAAGATGCAAAGAGAAAAGCTATAGCAGCAAAGCGTTTATATGAAAATCGGGATTATTCTATAGATGAAATATGTAGAATTTTACACATTGGAAGTAAGGCTACTTTGTATAGGTATTTACGTTATGAAAAAGTAAGATTGATGAATAGAAGAAATAAATAGGGCGTTACCTTTCAGGTCGGGCTTTTCGCTGCAAGTCCTCGCTACGCTGTGGGCTTTCCGCTGCAATCCCTAACGCATTTTCCCACCCACCCTTCTAAGGTATATCCAATGCTTTGCTTTTTTCACCGCTTCTATGAAGCACCTACAAAAGCAAGGCATTGGATATTCGGTTTTATAGACTTCATGTTCCCTAAAGGGAATATTCCGTTTATAAAACCTTATCTCTCACCCAAAATATATAAAACTTTAGGGAAAAGATAATACGTTAAAAATCAGCCGATTATAAACTATTTTTAACAAAAATAATTGTCTTATTATTTGCGACATTTATAGAAAATTACTATCTTTGAGTATTGAAAATAAAGAGATAAATAAACTTTTAAAGCTGGTTTGGCTGCCAGTATAAAGAACAGCAAACAAAATTATGAAATCTACTTTTGATAAAAATGCAGAGAAGTTTGTAAACCTTATGGTTGAAAAAATTGAAAGCTTGTCTATGAATTGGCAAAAACCTTGGTTCTCTAAAGTCAACTCTAAACAGAACTTTTTACCACAAAATTTAACAGGTCGTACTTATAGTGGTGGAAACGCTTTTTTACTTTATTTTTTGTGTGAAAAATATAATTATCAAACTCCTGTTTTTTTGACATTCAATCAAGCACGAAACGAAGGTATTAATGTTCTAAAAGGTGCTGTTGCTTTTCCTGTTTATTATACATTATTTTGTGCTTATCATCGTCAGACAAATGAAAAAATTTCATATGATGAATATAACAAATTATCAGAAGAAGAACAAAAAGAATACCGTTTAGCAGCTTATACAAAATATTTCCAAGTTTTAATTTAGACCAAACAAACTTTGCGGAAAAATATCCCAATAGATGGGATATATTAAAGGCTAAATTTTCAGGAGAGGAACAGCCACAAGAAGAGAAAGAAATGTATGTAAATCCAATACTTGATGAAATGAATAAGAATCAAAATTGGGTATGTCCTATTCAAACGGTTTCTAGTGATAGTGCGTTTTATTCAATATCAAATGATAGCATTACTTTACCTTTAAAGAGCCAATTTAAGGACGGAGAAAGTTTTTATGGTACAGAATTACATGAAATGGGACATAGTACAGGTGTTAAAAATAGACTAAATCGAAAAGGATTTTATGAAAATGATAAATTCAATTATGGGCGTGAAGAACTTGTAGCAGAATTAATATCGGCTTTGTCTGGTGTATATTTGGGTATTTCTGTAACCGTCAGAGAAGAAAATGCGGCTTATTTAAAATCATGGTGCAAAGCAATAAAAGAAGAACCTAAATTTTTATTTACTGTATTGGCAGATGCTATTAAAGGTAGTAAATTCATAGCCCAGCATCTAAATATAAGGCTAGATGTGGAAGAAGTTGAAGAAGAGAAAAATACAAAGGTTGCTTAAAGGTTCCTTCCCCCCTCATTGGGGAGTTCTTTCAAACGCCAAAAAGAACCAAAAAGGCTTAATCGCTTCACTTTGTTACGCTCCAATAGTTTTGCTATCGGTAAACCCACCCACCCTTCTAAGGTATGTTTCTTTATCCCTTCTGCAATCCTTAGTAAAGTTCCACTACCTTTTAGGTAACTCCACTTTAGTAAGCATTGCAGAAGCGGAAACATGACGCAAATTAAAATACATTCTCACTTTGAGAATACATTTTAATGCGTCTTGTTGTCTAACCCAATAAGAACTATAGGGAAAGAAATTGATACCGTACTTTTCGGAGTTCCGGCACTGATGGGTAAACATGGCATGATGAAATGATACCGAATTATCATTCCTGGCACACCCTGCAGAACGACCTTTTGATACCAAATACAAAAAGCAGCCGGAAGCCGGACGCAAAAAATTGATACCATAAAACATTAGGGAAAAAGAACAGGAACAAAATACAATATTATATATATAAATAATATGTGAATATATAATATATAAACAAATAATATATAATATGTGATTAACACGCTTCACTTCCAGAGTTCCAGAAAGAGCCACACGAAAAATCTTCTTTTCCCTAAAGTTCCTTGTGTCGTTTCTCTCTATACTTGAATACAGGAAAACGGCTGCATCATAAAAGAAAAGACACCGACACCATTCAGGAACTACCGCCCATCGGTAAAAGGATTGCATCTAATTGATACCTTTTCTGCCTGCACTGGAGAGAAACCGGGAAGGTATTTGATACCGTACTTTTCCGGGTTCTGCCCGGCATGGACGATAAGAGAACATTATTATGATACCAAAAACTTTAGGGAAAAATAAAACCTCGGCAGTCTATAAACCTAAAACCATTTTTAACAAAAATAATTGTCCTATTATTTGCGACATTTATAGAAAATCACTATCTTTGAGTATTGAAAATAAAGAGATAAACAAACCTTTAAAGCTGGTTTGGCTGCCAGTATAAAGAACAGCAAACAAAATCATGAAACATTGCTTCTTAAATCCATTTCGTAGCCAACTGTTAGTGCTATTTTTCAGTATTAATTCATTAATCATTTTTTTATGAAAAAAGAGTTTACATTACGCTTAGACGATGCAGCCTGCGCAGAGTTAGAAAATCTAAAAAAATTATCTGGTGAAAAAACAGATGCTAAAGCTATTAGATTTGCTATTCAGAATTATGCAACTTTGAATGATAGGTATATTGAAACACAACGGCAAATAAGGACGTGGAAAGATAAATATGCAGCGTTAAATAAAGCTGTTGATGATTACTTGTCTTCTTTTGAAGCATTGAAGAAAACTACAGATTGATAGTCAATTATTAGAAATGTGAAAGGATTAATTTATGATTGGAGTAGAGAAGAAAATTTTCAGATTATCTAGTTCTGTGTTAAATCGTACTTTTAAGCAGGAAAAGAGTATTTTTTGTTCAATGGTGTTACGATTGATGGATACAGAAAACTATGCAAACAATTATTGCGATTCGCTAAGTCTTGTTCTTGAACTATTTCCAGAGATTGATAGGGAAAAGCTAGAAAAAGAATTGGATAAATACGTTTGATAGTATTTGAAATCAAAAATGGGCTATTAAACTAGTTAATAGCCTTATTTTAATACATAAATTCATGAAATATGGCAGCGGATATGACAGATGAAACGATTGCACAATACATGGAACGCATCGAGAAAATGAGCATAAAAGAAATTCAAAAAGAAATTGAATTTCTGGAAAGCCCCGGTTACAACTGTGAAGGACTGGTATGTGCAGACGGAGTAATTACTCCCCGGACAAAAATGCATCGTAAGGTTCTTTGGTATAAGAGAATGAACCAAAAGAGCCTAACAGCCCTGCAATGGGCAAAAGAAGGATATGTTGTAAATCCGGATGCAATAGGAAGAAAGTGGAAAAACAATCCTCACAATTCAAAGGCTATAATATATTATGTATCAGATGAAGTACATGAGGACAAAGAAGCGGCTAAAGAATTTCTCAAATCGAGGCGTAAGGAAAAGAAAGAGTAGTCTTTAGTTCACAGGTCTCTTTTCCAGATATATAAGTCAAGATAAAATGGGATTATCATACCAAATAACGCATAACAGAATAGTAATGAATCAAGAAAGAACATTAACCTTTGGTAATATTAGGGAACACATCGAAGTAATATTACTGGAGGCTTCTCAGCAGGTGACTTCGGTGGTTTAATTTATTCAATCGAAAATTTCAATGAAAGTGAATATGAGTTTTAACCAATAAAATGAAGATATGAATAATGAATTTATTGATGGTATTTGGTTTGCTGTTCAGCATATTGTAGTAGTCAGAGATATGCCAGCAATCGCAATAGGGATAATTAAGGAATCGAATCTTTCCATTGATGATTGTAAGGCTGCGCAAAAAAGGAGTGGTTCTTTTCACAATCAGATGATGAAGTTTATTGAAACAGAATTAGCGTAAAACAGTATAAATATGAGCAAATTGAAGAAGCCTTCAGAGGCTTAGGAAGAACAGAGAAAGTGAGATTCATTTCGCAGAACATCGAGTATGCAAATGCGGTTGCAGTAGCCAGTTATGTAAAAGGTTATCTTTTCGATGTCCTTAATGATGTCGGAGATGATGAGTATATAGCAGCGTATCTCAGAGAAAAGGGATATGAAGTAAAAAAACAAGAATAATCCTCAAATCGATATATAAATAAACGAATTATGAATGAAAGAACAATCCAAATAGACGTAATTGGAAAAATAGAAGGTACTCAATTTATGAAGTGTAAGCTATATACAAATGAAAATATTGTCATTATCATGATGAATGAATTTGATTATGAACGGTTGAAAGAAGAAGGAATCTTCATAAGAGATGGCAAAAGTCGAGATTCAGCCGGGGTGTTGAATACAACCAATACTTTCATCGAAAAAAATTAATACTCAAAACAAAAAAGAATGATTATGGATAAAAAGAAAGAATTTTGCCACATACAAAGAATTTGCAAAGATGCTTCGGGAAGTGGCAAACATATACTCTAAACTGGGTGACGAACCATTGTTGAAAGAAGGATATGAGTATAACGCCATTAGAGATGCTGTTCAGTATGTAACGAACAAACACGATTTTGGTTACTTTATACAGCCTTGGAAGGATGAGTTTCTACGTATGCCTTTTGATGTGACGAAGCGAAAAAAATGGGCTGATTATGTGGCTGAATGCCATGCTACAGGAAAGGAAATAGATTACGATAATTATGATTGGGATAAATGACCATAATTTTCGAATAGTGTGAAAGGGAATAGATGTCATATAATCAAAATATAGATAGAATGTTTATTGAATATAAGGTATATCGTAGGGTGTCAGATTTGAAGCCTTTTATATCTAGGGATGAACTTCCTTCTTGTCAGATGATTGGGAAAAAAAAGTTTGTAGGAAAAAAAGCAAAAATGGAGGCTGTTTATAGACTTACAGGGAAACGTTTGCCAGAAGACTATACAACAGAGCAGGTAAACAATTTTCTTACGGTAGAGCTTTTTAATACGTCTTTATGGCATAAGTATAGAAAGATTTACAATGAAGTTTCCAATGAAAAAGAAATTGTTGTTGAGAACTATAGTTATCAATATACATTAGTTGTAGAATTAGCAAATAAATCGAATTTATCATTGGATGAAGGAAAAATTGTACATTTTGTTATGTGCGAACTGTTAGGAAATCCTTGTGAAACGTATAAAGGGATGAAAAACCCTATAATTTCTTTACGAAAAGATTATGATAGATAAAGCAAAAACATTAGATGAATGCTTTAAGGAACTAATTCTTAAAAGAGGTTGGTCTAAAAATAGTCCATATGACCGCCGAACTGCATCAAGGCATAAAAAGCAATTCCTTGAAGGAACGTTGCCCGATGAATTTAAAAGAGTATATTTGCAAAGTGCTGGTTATACAATAGTGCAGCCGGAGCTTTGGCGACAGGAATTATAAAACAAAGAAAATGGACTGGAGGAACATAATAAGAAATCTATTAGAAATTATCATTGCTATTTTTAGAATGATTTTCATAGGGCTATTTTATATAGCCAAGTTTATGTTTGTGTTCTTTATTCTACTTTTTTTTGGAGTATTAATCAGTCAAAATAATAAGCGATGGTAAATAGAGAAATAAAAGCCCGAAAACGTGCGGTGAAAGAAGAAAAAGAAGAAATAGACGGTGAGATTGTTAGAATTAGGAAAGGGCATCCTCGTACAAATCTTCCTGTGAAACTCCCAGAAAATCCCACATGGCTGAAACAACCTAATGTAGTTACATTAATGGCTGGTGATTTTAAGACAGTACAGATTAGAATCTTAATTGCTGTTATAGAGAAATTACAGGATGTCATAGAATTAAGTATTCAGCATCTAGATAAATATGGTACATCTATTCCATGCGAGCAATTATCTTTATTTCAAGAATATTCAGACCGTATAAGAGTAGATATCGCATATCGGGATTTGGGCGTTAATCCAGACCAATACAAGGAAGTAAAAAGCATGGTTCGTAAATTAATCAGTATTCCTGTAGAGCTTGATGTTAAAGACCCAATAACAGGTGAGGATAGTTGGTCTATTACTGGTTTATTCACTAAGGCAAATATACCCAAAACTCCTTATTCAAGAGGTTTTTCTTTAGAAATGGATAGAGAGGTTGCTAAAGTTTTCATTAATGTTGATAGAGGTTTTACACGCTATATAAAAGAGATAGCTTTAAGAGCGCAAAGTAGATATACAATAAGAATGTATATGCTGATTAGCTCATGGAAAGAAAAGGTGGTTTTTCTATCTATGTGGATAGATTTCGGAAATTCTTAAAATTAGAAGATAAATACCCCGAATTTAAAGATTTGTATAAACGTGTAATACGCCCTGTTTACGATGATTTGTTTGAACAGGCTGATTGCTGGTTTGAAATGGCAGAAGTTTATCGTAATTCAGGCGATACACAGCCTTATAAACTTAATTTCAAAGTTATTAAGTCTGCATTATCAAAGAAGGAAGAAGAACTATTAAAAGGACAAAAGAAGATGATAACGAATTTTTGTTCTTTGCACTTTGCAATGAAGGACGAGCATTTGCAGCAGTTTATTCCACAGATTACATTAAGCAACTATAAAGCAGTAGTAACTAAGATGCTTTATCTAGGCGAATATGTTAGAGATAACTGGAATAAAATTTCAAATAAAGCAGAATATTGTTTATCCGTATTATTAAAAGAAGTAGAAATACTCCCCGGAATGATTGGAGAAGAAAAAGAAGATGAATAAAAGTTGGGTTTTGTCCCTAGGAGGGTCTAAAAGTTGGGTTTTGTCCCTAAGAAGTTGGGTTTTTGTCCCTAAGAAGTTGGGTTTTTGTCCCTAAGAAGTTGGGTTTTTGTCCCTGATTTTTTACCATTATCTGTTGTTTTTCAGATAGTTACCCTTTCATTTTAAGGGTACTACCATCACTAGCTGATAAAAAAAACCTGATAATCATACCAACACACAAAAAAGGAACTTTTCTTATTACATAAACCCATAAAAAAGGAACTTTTCTCATAATCTTAACACAAACTTTAGGGAAAAGAACATCTATTAACAAAAAGACACTATATGATACAAATAATCAATCAAAAGTTGGGTTTTGTCCCTATCTAAAAACATATTTTAAAAGTTGGGTTTTTGTCCCTATGCTTTTTTGATATACTGTAGGGAAAGAAATTGATACCGAATTATCATTCCTGGCACACCCTGTAGAACGACCTTTTGATACCAAATACAAAAAGCAGCCGGAAGCCGGACGCAAAAATTGATACCATAAAACATTAGGGAAAAGAACAGGAACAAAATACAATATTATATATATAAATAATATGTGAATATATAATATATAAACAAATAATATATAATATGTGATTAACACGCTTCACTTCCAGAGTTCCAGAAAGAGCCACACGAAAAATCTTCTTTTCCCTAAAGTTCCTTGTGTCGTTTCTCTATACTTGAATACAGGAAAACGGCTGCATCATAAAAGAAAAGACACCGACACCATTCAGGAACTACCGCCCATCGGTAAAAGGATTGCATCTAATTGATACCTTTTCTGCCTGCACTGGAGAGAAACCGGGAAGGTATTTGATACCGTACTTTTCCGGGTTCTGCCCGGCATGGACGATAAGAGAACATTATTATGATACCAAAAAAACTTATCTAATTGTATTTTTTCTTTTTGTTTGGGAGGGTGTTTAGTAATTTATATATTTGCGTTTGTAGAAATTAATAGCAAGATGTGTTTTTGTGGACACAAAAACCAAATCTTGCCTGATAAATCAGGAGTTTAGCCCCCTCGCAACTTGGGGGCATATATTATTTAGTATCATAGTATGAAAGCAAATAAAAGAGATAGAATAGTGAAAGTTCGCTTAACGAATTTAGAATATGAAGAACTAACTAAAGCTTCTAAATCTAGCAAATGTATGTCAGATTATTTTAGACAGAGAGTCTTTAGGAAAGGAGTTGGTCTTATTGACCCTAAAGAATTTATTCGTTCGATGGATGAAATTTGTTTGGAAATGAAACGTATAGGAAATAATATAAATCAGTTGGCTAGGTATGTAAATATTCATAAGGAAGAAGTTAATCAAGAGGTTCTTAATGAGGTAGAAAAGAAAATGGCAGACTATGTAATTATGCAAGATAAATTGAATGTTACTTGGCGTAAGTTGATGTCAATCAAATAATATATGTATATATAATATTTATATATATAATTTTAGTGATAAAGACAGCGTTACTATTTCTTTTCCCTAAAGTTCCTTGTGTCGTTTCTCTCTATACCTGAATACAGGAAAACGGCTGCATCATAAAAGAAAAGACACCGACACCATTCAGGAACTACCGCCCATCGGCAAAAGGATTGCATCTAATTGATACCTTTTCTGCCTGCACTGGAGAGAAACCGGGAAGGTATTTGATACCGTACTTTTCCGGGTTCTGCCCGGCATGGACGAAGAGAAAACATTATTATGATACCAAAAACTTTAGGGGAAAATATTATATATATAAATAATATATGAATATATAATATTTGTATATTTATTGTATGAATAAATTATATTGAAATATTCTTTTATTGAATATTTGTTTGTATATTTGCGGTGTGAAGTTATAAATATGGTAGTAGTAGTTTTAAAAGCGGCAACTTCTTTCGCTGGTATTGATTATAATGAGCGAAAGAATGAGGAAGGCAAGAGTGAACTTCTTGTTGCAGAAAATTTTGCTATGAATCCAGATAATTTGAAGAAGTCGGATTATATAGCTTATATGGAATCTGTCTGTAGGACTAATCCAGCGGTCAAGGCAAAACAATTTCATGCAGTGATTTCATGTAAGGGGCGTGAATATTCGGCAGAGGATTTGAAAAATGTAGCTTTGCAATATATAAATAAAATGGGTTATGGAAATAATCCTTATATGATATATTTTCATTCTGATACAGAAAATAATCATGTACATATTGTTTCTACACGAGTACAGAAGAACGGACAGAAGGTAAAAGATAATATGGAAGCTGTGCGCTCACAGAAAGTCATAAATCAAATAATGAATGTTGATTTAGCTTTGAAGGCTAAAGATGATATTTCAAAATACATGGAGTTTTCTTTTTCTACAGTGCAGCAATATAAGTTGTTACTTGAACAATCAGGATGGAAATTAAGAGAAAAGGATGGATTATTAATTTTGTATAAGGGTGGTGAAAAGCACGCTTCAATTCAATTAGAGCAGATAAAAGATAAAGCTAAACAATATACACCTGATGAAGAAAGAAGAAAACAGATAACAGCTCTTTTATTTAAATATAAGCAAGGACTTTCCTATACAGAACTTCAAACTTTGATGAAAGATAAGTTTGGTATAAATTTAGTCTTTCATACAGGAAAAGGACATACTAAACCTTATGGATATACATTAATTGATTATAGAAATAAGAGAGTTTTGAAAGGTGGGGAAGTTATGGATTTGAAGGAACTTTTAGTAGAGCCTAATAAACAAGCAAAAGTTGAACACTGTAATAGTATAATTAATCTTCTTTTGAAAGATGGAACAAAATATACAATGGATAGTTTCAAGAAATTAATGTTAGATTACGGTTATAGGTTTTCAATGAATGGCACAATATTTATAAATGGTGATGATAAGGCTTTATTGGTTCTTGATAAAAAACTGTTGAAAGAACTTAGATATAATAGCAGAGTGTATGAAGCAAATAAATTTAATGTTGCTACACTTAAAGAAGCCGAGTTGTTAAGTAGAATTTATCATGTGAAAAAAGATGATATTTTGATTCAAGAGCATATGGATAAAAAAAATACTGTCTATACTGATATGATAAATAGTTATTTGGCTCATAGTTCAGATTTACATTCTACATTAAGAGAAAAAGGAATTCTTTTTGTTGAAGATGATAATTTAGTTTATCTAATAGATAAAAAGAATAAAGTAATCGTAAGTACTGATGATTTAGGAATCAATATTATAAAAGATGGCTATAGTAAAGATAGGATTACTCTAGTTACTCTTGATAAGATGGAAAGAATAAATGTTGAACAAGATTCAGAACTGGCAAGGGGATTTAATCTGATTGATGCTATTTGTGATATTCTTAGCCAGCATATAAATGTACAGCAAGATAAATCTCCTAATAGGAAAAAGAAAAGAGGACAGCAACAAAATTAATAAATATAAGTAAGATATGATAATATTATTTGGGAATCAGAAAGGCGGTTGTGGTAAAACGACTAATTGCATACAATTTGCCAACTATCTAGTAGAAAAAGGAAAAGAAGTTCTAGTATTGGATTTAGATTTTCAGCGTTCATTATCGGATAGAAGAAAAGAAGATATTGCGACCTATGATAATGAACCTAAATATGAGGTTATACAAACCGATATATCTAATGTTGCTAAAATTATTAGTGATTTTACTAAGGTTGAGCAAGGAAATCTATTAATAGATTTGCCTGGTAAGATTGATGATGATGCTCTGGGAACTATTCTTAAAGCTGCGGATATAATAATATGCCCATTTAAATACGATAAATTTACAATGGATAGTACAGGTTTTTTTATCCAAGTGTTACAGTATTTAAATGTAAAAGCTAAAATATTCTTTTTACCTAACAATATGAGAACTGCGGTAAGATATGAAACAAAAGAACAGGTAGTTGATATTCTTAAGCAAGTTGGTTTTGTTACAGATGAAATACCAGCTTCTGTTGCTATGGAACGTATAAATACATTAGCAATTAGTAATGAGTGTATTGATAAGGTGAAGAATGCTTATGATTATATCATTCAAGAAGGAGCAATAAAATAAAATATTCTTTTAATAGATATTTGTTATAAAGTTATTCATTTATTGTATATATTTGCACATGGCTGATAAATTAAGGAAAAAGCAAAATGAAGGTATTTCTAGTGTTCTGGAAATAGCTAAAATGATAAGAGGTGAAGAATTGCATGGGAGTAGTATAAATGAAGCTCCTATTCAAGAAGCTAAATATGAAGTTGAAGAGGAGAAAGAACCACTTCATGTAGAAATGGAAACAACTTCTTCGGAAGTTTTTAATTTTAATGGCTCTAGTGAAATGGATTTGACGGACTTATTAGAGTACATTAAAGGAAAAAATTATAATTGCAAGGAAGTTCTATATGTTGATACAGATGTAAAAGAGGTGTTTGGGTTGCTCAAAGCTAAAGCCAAAATACCTATTTCATCTTTAGTTTCGTTTATTTTGGAAGATTGGTTAACTAAACACCGTAGCGACATAAGTTCTTTGATTAAGCAAAAAAAGAACCGTTTTCTTTAGTACAGAAAAAGGGTCGTTTTGTGAAACAAAAGATTTTTGGTTAGGCTATAGACCCGTCCAATGGGTTTTCCTCATTGGACGGATATTTTAGATAGAAACAATAATTTCTTTAGGATTCCTGTATAATATGCTATTTTTTCTACAGGAATATTATCTTCTCTCATTTTTATTATAATATCAATATTTTCTTTAGTAATAGAAGAAGGTATAAACGTAAATAAAATGTCTGACAATTTGCTTATAGCCTTAATAACTTTTTGTTTGTCAGATTCTTTTTTTAAGTCTATTTCACTGAAAGTTGAAAGTTTATCATGCAAAATAAGATAATATATTCCTCCTATTATTAGTGCAGATATAGTTACAATGTCAATATCTGTATTGGAGAATATGTTTGAGAATTTTTGGCATAAAGGTAACGTGTGCAATTCCGTAGTTGAGCGGTACGTTGACTAGTTTCATTGTTATTAGCTAGTTCCCATTTTAGAAGTTCTTGCATGATTTTATTTTCTGATAAAGATTGAAATAAACCTACAAGAATGTTCATATATAGTGCTTTATCGTTACTAGATTGTTTTTGTGATTTTACAATATCGCTAAACCAATAGTCGTATTTTTTTACATACTCGTCAATGAACTTATTCAAATCATCATATCTGTTATAGAATTGTACAGGCTCAATTTCAGCTTGTCGCATAATACCTGTAACTGTTAGATTAGAAAATCCTTCAGTTTCAATTAAATGGGTTGCCGCATTAATAATGCTTTCCTTTATGTCTTTGGCACTTCTTCGCTTTCTCCTTTCTTTCATTATTATTTTATATTTATGTTCTTATTTATATCATTAAGAGTATTGACTAAAGATTCTAATTGTTCAAGTTTATGCGTGGCAAGAACGCTGACCCTTAATCTTGCTTCTTTGGTTCTTACAGCCGGATATACAATTCCAATTGTAAAGATACCTTTTTCTTGCAACATTTTAGCAATTTCGTAAACCTTTTTATTATCTCTTATCATAATAGGAAAAATAGGGGAAACAGATTTTCCTATGTCGAACCCTTCTTCTTTCAACCGTTTTCTAATTGCAAAAATAGCAAATATATTATGTTTTTAAGCATTAACAGTGGAAAAAACAATATAATTCTTATATTATATACAATTTGTATTGTATATTTGCGATATGCAAATGCATTTGCTGAATAATTACTAACTTAAAAATATCGTTTTATGAGAAAACAAATTTTAATTTTATTAGGTTTCTCTTTTAGTCTTATTGCTTGTCAGCAAAACGAAGAGATTGGTTCTGTGGAGGATAATGCCAATCCAAACGAACTTACTACTAGAGCTGCTTCTATGAGAAGGGTTCCTACACAAGCGGAAAAGGATAATCTTAAAAAGGATTTCCCAAATTTAGATGTAAATAATATTTCTGTAACAGGAGAAGCAACAGGTACATATAATTGTATTGCTTATTCTATGGGGATAACTAACAAATGGATTGACCCAGAATCTTTTTACAATGATTTTATAGAACAGTATAAAAATGCTAAAACTTTATATGGTTCGTCTTGTAATTATGAACAGACTAGTACAGAAGGTAGCAATGCTACTGTTGATGGTTGGGGAACAAGTAGTATAGATATGACTCATGGAAGTGTTGTATATAGTAGCGGTACTTGGGAGTCAAAACTTGGGCGTTATTTGCGTATTACCCATAAAAGGAGTGAGCTATCTGGCACTTTGTATGGTAGAATTTTGGTTTCTTTTATCGAGAGTAGAACAAAGACTGATATGTCGGAGATAAAGGAACTTGCAAAACAGATAGCACAAGAAGATATTGAACTTTCTGATGCAGAAAAACAAGCTGTCATTGATAAAGCTGCAAATATTAATTGTGAGGTAAAGACTAAGTTTAACGATTTGTTTAATTCATGGAACGAAGAAATTTCAATAAATCCACAAACTAAATATAGTTCAAGTACTCTCGCTTATACAACATTACCACAGTTTAAAGAAATGCAAGCGATGGGTAAAAATATTATTCCGTTAATAATGGAAAAACTTTTAGATGAAGATAATTTCTTTTTGCTTCCTCTATATGATGCTATACAGACTGATTCTCAATTAAAAATAAGCTATAAGAAAGGTGATGCAAAGATTCTAGAAGGAGAACAGAATAAGGCTAAAAGAACAGTTCGTCTTTGGCTAAGTCTTTCGGGAAATTAAGTAAAATATAACTGACTTTTTGGGATAAATAGCTCTTAACGTAATATGCTGTAAGAGCTATTTATATATTTACCTAAAAGTTTTTGGCATCATGGATTTGTTTTCTCTTCGTCCTTTTGTATATGTGGCGTATTCGCGTGCGTCAGAAAGTAAATCTACGTGAACTCTATTGTGTATTTGTTTCTAAGGACATAATTTTAAAACTATATTTATGAAAAAAAAATTCTATTCTTTTTGGGGCGTAAGTCAATTATTGGTAGGAGCAATGACTATTGGTCTTGTCTCTTGTGAAAAAAGTTCTGAACTTTTATATGATTTTTCGGAAACATCAGAAAGTTCAATCCAGTCAAGAGCTATCTCTGTTGCTGACTCTGTGAGTCTGTTTTCTAATATAGATGAGTTTAAAAAAAAGCCAGAAACGAAATCTTATTCTTATTATCCTGAGACAGATGAATTTTATTCATCAAATATGTATGCTGTTAGAGAGCTTCCTTTTGCGTTGAAAGTCAGAGGAGGTGGAGTGGTTGGACAGCCTTATCTTTCTACTCAAGGAATGAGAAAAGAATTGATACTTTCAGCTTATAGTTCTTCAAAATTCTATTTAAAGATTTTGCCACCTAGTAGTGGAATACCATATTTGATTTATTCAAAGTCTTATAATAAGCCATTGGTTTGTGGTCAATATAACAATGACCCAAACAATAAACTTGTTTTTGTTTGGGACTCGGAAGATATAAGTTCTGGAAGTTGGGACCTTATACCATCAACATATAAAGGATATTTTAATATTGAAAATCAGACATATTTAGGAACGGCAGACCCCAATAATCCTTGGAGTGTGTTTAATTATTCTATAGAAGTAAAGAGTAATGGGCAGGTAGGGTATGCAAAATATAATAAGCAACCACAGCAAGAGTTTCTATTAGAGTTTCAGGATAAATTTAAAGTAAAAGAAATAGCATTTGAACCTAAAGCTGTAGTGACGGAATTAGACCCTGTTGTTGTGTATTCAAATGGTCAGACAGGAGCAGTTGCTGGACCATCAAATATTACAATTTATGCAAAAAAAGATGTAAAAGATACTTCTTGTTATACAGAAAAAGGAGCTTTGAAAATTCCAATGGCAAATGAAGAACAAATGTTTTTACGTCCTGCAATAATAGCCGGGCAATTTATTGCCCCTGGCAATTTTAGTAGTGGGGAAATGCCTGATTCAACAATATTTTTGCCTAGAGCTCCTTATACTTCCACAACGTATGAGATACCTAAAACATTATCGGTGACTATTCCGGTAGAAGTTGATGAGCCATCTTTAATTAAAGTAACGACTTATTTAAAGAAATATAGTGTAAAGGCTGACTATACTATTACTATGACTTATCGTAATGGAAATGAGGCTAATGATAGAGAAGTTAAATTTAAAGGTTCTTGGTATGGAATAATAAATACTACATCAAAGGCAAAACCAGACGAAATAGTAACAATTCCTTTAGAAGAATATATGAAAAGTTTATCTAATAATAATCTGCAATAAGAAAAGATTATGAAATCAATATTATATATAATAATTTTATCTGTTATAGCTCCATTGTTTATAGCTTGTTCAGAGGATTTGAACTTATGCGCACAGCAAAATACAGTGGTTGAAACTGATTATTCATGTGATGATGTGATTCTTCAAGAACGTAATCCATCTCTTCCAGATGTTATTACAGGACAACCTTCTTTTGATGAAGAGTTGACAAGAAGTGGTGAGATGATTGGGGGAACTGATAAATATCTAGGTTATGGTTATAAATTGCTTAAGGGGAATTATATACCAAGTGATTTTGATAACTTTACGCATTCCATACTTGATATTGAATCTCTAAAAGAATATGATGAATCATATATTGATGAAAATTATCCTAACTGGAACGACCAGTCATCGTTTGCTTATTATGATTTTAATAATTATACGCATTTTTCATCAATAAGTAAAACTGTGAAAAGTGGATTTTCTTTAAATCTAGGATTTTTTTCTATAGGGAAAAAGAAAACGACAACCGAAACATTTAGAACTTTTATTAATGAATCAAAAGAACAAGCTTATGGGGAAATGAATATATTGTTTGCTCATGGCAAATTTACCTTGTTAAGTTCCAATGGTTCTAATAAAGTGTTTGCAAGGCAGTTTTTAAGAAGGTCTTTTATTAATAATTTATATACCTCTCCTATATCATCTATCATTGATTCATATGGAGATTTTGTTGTTGTTGGTTATTATACAGGTGGAAGAGCTTTTGCGCAATATATGGGTAATGCGGATTCAAATACGAATGTTGAACAGAAAACTAAATCCTTAGAGAAAAATATTAATGCTTCACTTGTATATAAAGGTGATTCACTTAATGGGTCGTTCGGATTTAATGGAAAGGATGGTACTTTTGATTCTACAGTTTACAAAAGACAAGATATATTTATACGTGTAAAAACATTGGGTGGTATTCAAGATGAAACAGGTGTAGTGAATACTACAATGGCACTTAAAGACATAAATATAAACTTGCAATCTTGGAGAAAATCATTAAATGATTCAAAAAATCATACAGTGATTGATTTAATAGAAGAAGGATTATATCCAATGTCGGATTTTGTACTGGAAAGAAACTTTCAAAGACGTTTTGATGATACTTCTAAGGAAATTCTTCTTCCTGTTACAAGACTTTATACTCCGTCTATTACGATTGCAAGAGTATTGACAAAGACATCTGCTTCGGGAGAAAGTTTATATGATGTAGCTGCTGTGTTAACAACAAGACAGGGTGACCAAATAGTATTGAGTAAAAGTAATGCTACGGATGCGGAATTAAGGCAAAATGAAGATGATAATGTTTTTATCAAAAAAGCCCAAATTATATCGGCAGAAATATCAAGGTATTTCAGCTCTGATATTCAGATAAGTTATAATACTAGAAAGCGTATTAATCCTCAAATGCGTTCTCCGCTATGTATGGTTTTGGAGAACTTCAATGAAAAAGGTTTCTGTAAGTACTATCATGAGGCAACTAATATGGAATATTTATACGACCCAACTACCAAACTCTGTTTTTCATTTTTTGCAGATGAAAGAGATGAGAGTTTGCTGGAAGTATATGGTCTTAGTTCATGGGCTTCTAATTTAGTAGAAAAACAGATTTCAATAGCAACATTAGCAAATCTATACACAATTATAGGATTGTAATTTTGAAGTCTGGTATTTATATTAATATAATCTATTTTAATACATGGTACATTATTTTAAACAATCTTGCTTATTAATGCTTTGGGCATTATTTTTAGTAAACATAAGTTTTACAAGTTGTGATGATAAAAATCCAGAGGTACAAATAGGAGAACTTACTCCCCAAAAACTATATCAAACCTCATGGCGTGGTACAGGTCGTTGTGATGCTTGGGTAGTTCCCAATATGGGAGTAGGTATGCAATTTATAGATACTCAATCGGGGAAAGTAAATTGGGAAAGTTACGATGAAATTGATATTACTTACAAAATAGAAGGAAAATATATCATATTTAATAGCAATGCTTTATATTTAGGTGGTGCTCCTTGGGTTATTAAAAGCTATACCCAAAAACATATAACTCTTATACAAAATGAAGCAAGTCCAGATAAAGAGAAAGTAGCTATAATAGAATTAGATAGGATAGATTGATTTCGATTGTATTGTTAAAAGGTATGTATTTGGATGCTCTCTTTTCATATTATAAGTATTTGTTATTATACTGGTATCATTTTTATGAAATGGACATAGGGAAAAGAAGATTCTCGTGTTGCTCTTTCTGGGTTTCGGGGAGTGAAGGATATTAATCACATATTCATATTATTTATATATAATATGGCATTTTGTCCTTCTTCTTTTTCCCTATAGTTTTATGGTATCAATTCTTTGTGTCCGGCTTCCAGCAGCTTTTTGTATTTGGTATCAAAAAGGAGTTCTTCAGGGTGTACCAGGGACGATAATTCGGTATCATTTCATCATGCTATATACGCCCATCAGTGCCAGAACTCCAAAAGAATAGGTATCACAAATTCTTTAAAGTAATATTGGAAAATAAAAGAGAGTATTTTGTACTCTCTTTTATTTTATTAGGGCTGTAATAAATTGATGGCTTTTTGAAGATTAGCTTCTAGCTCTTTTTTAGCGTTTGACATAGCATCCTCATAGTTTTTTTCTGATTGTCTTATAATTTCTATTATAACAGAATTATAATTGGCTTTTTGCGCTTCATCTTCTTCTGTATTAGAAATCAGATAAAACTTTTCACTAAATATTAAATCTATAAAAACATAGTTAGAATAAAAATTCAGCACTTGAAATAAAAGTTTTAGGCTGCCCCCTTTTCCTAGTTCAAGATTTGAAATCGCATTTTGTTTACAGTTCAGCTGTTCTGCTAATTGAGCTTGGGAATATCCTATATGCTCTCGGATTTGCTTTAACCTTGTGCCTAAAATTGGTAATGTAATGTTATACATATTGTTCTATTACTGTTTCTACTTCGTCGTATATTCTCTTAAAGTTTTTTTGCAGTAATTTCTCTCTATTATCTGCTGTCCCAAAGTTATATACTTTTGGCAGTTCTTTGTAGGCTTCTTCTTCTTTCTTAATTTTTTTTAAATCTAAATTGGTTTTGCAATGGTACATCGCTGTTGGAAAATTATCTTCTTGTCCAAAATCTAATGCAACTTGCCCTACTAATGTACCAGCTTGTAATGAAGATATTTTGGATGCCGGGATAACAAAATCCATTTGTTCATTCATATTAATTGTTGTTTCGTTTCTTCTGATAGTAACACCTTCTTTTACTTGCTTAACTTTTCCAAATAGTTTTTGTAGCCAATCTAAAGTTTCAGGAGCTTTAGCTTGCCCGGATAAAGTGTTACCTATAATAGAAGTTATAGTTTTTGCGGTAGCTTTGCCGTATTGTTCTTCTAATTGCGGTAGTTCCTGTAATCCCAAACAAATTGAAACCTTATTGCTACGTGCAGTAGAAAGTAGTGTTGCAAGTTGATAAAAATATAATGTGGGACATTCATCTACTATGATTGAAGTAGGGTAGTTACCTTTTGTATTGACAAGTCTAGTTAATCGGTTAATGATAAGTGCATTTAAAGCACTATTCATGCTTTGTGTTTTAGGGTTATTTGCAATGATAAGATAACTAGGGTCTTTTTTATCTGATACTTTTAAATTGAAATCATTGCCACTAAATACCCAAAAAGATTCTTTAGTAGCCAGTCTTGATAACTGTACTTTTAGACTTGCCATCTGTCCTTCTAATTGGTCCACTGCTCCTGATTTATATGCAGCTTCAAATGGGGAAACTAGTGATTTTAATTCAGGTTCGGAAAAGAGGACTTTAAAAAGTACGTCATATTCTTGATTAAGGAAAGCCAGTACATGCGGTAAATCTGAATATTTGCCATTCTCGTATCTAGACCAAAAATAAATAGAAGCTGCTAACAAGTTTACTGCTGATGTTTTAAAAAAATCGCTATTACCTCCACTTCCTTTGTCGCCTTTTTGTAAACTCTCATATAATGCTTCTGCCGTTTCTGTTGCATCTGCTAGGATTTCTATATATTCTCGTTTCAATGGGTTTATTCTTCTACTATATTCAATATCAGAAAAATTAATGACATTGAACTTGAAATTACTTGGTATTTTTCCTAATTGCTTGTTCTTTTGATAATTATAATATGCAATTTTGGCAAGTTCAGGAAATTTGAAGTCGTAAACAACTTCTGCAAATCCTTTAGCTGAATGTTGTCTTATAAAAGAATTTATAACAGAAAAAGATTTACCACTTCCAGGCGTTCCTATTACGAAAGTTCCACGAAAACAGTTACATATATTCAGCCACCCATTATGCCACTTTCTATTGTAGAAAAACTTCATCGGAATATTGACAGAGAATTCTGTTTCTACCTTGTCTTTAGATTGTTCAAAGCTTTCATTCTCTATATTAAATCTATCTTTCATAAAGTTTGATTTAATACGTTTGGAAATGTTATCTAGAGCTGAATTTATTAATGTCGCTCCAATTATTGATAGTATAATGTAAGCTATATTATACCATTCTAAACTAGTTTCTCCTTTTTCTTTAAAGAAAAGAAAGCATATACTTCCAAAGAACATTATGAATCCAAAGATTAAAGGAAAAATGATTTGTTTAGTCGGGTCTAATTCTAAATCCTTTTTTGAACGTGTTCCAATGCAAGTAACCATTATAATAAAGAATGTAAATAGTTTACTATAAAGAATATTAGAATAGATAGGAATTTTTGCCATTTTTGATAATAAGGGCATAATTTGTTCACTAAAGGGAAAATGAACAAATAGTAGAATCTCTATGCAAACAGTTATATAAATGAATGCTTGCATGAATCCATATAGTTTTTGTAATTCTTTGCTTTCTTCCATGATTTAATCGGGTATTTTAACTTTTTCAGGTTCCTCACATTGAAAAGCCTTGAAATCTTCTATAGCTAATTTCAAGTCTTCTAAAAAATTGCTATTGCAACCTTTTTCTACTGCTATCTGGTAATATGCTTCCATTGCTTGGACGGAACAAATATCTGTTCCGCATATTACAAAAGCTGGAATGTCTTCTAATAGGCACTTGTGTAATAATCTTTTTTGGTCTTTCATTTTATTAATTCAAATGAAAATACCACTCTTTTATGCAGTGAGAGTGGTATTGGTTTTTATTTTTTGGTATCATAATAATGTTCTCTTATCGTCCATGCCGGGCAGAACCCGGAAAAGTACGGTATCAAATACCTTCCCGGTTTCTCTCCAGTGCAGGCAGAAAAGGTATCAATTCTACTGGTAATTTTCCTGTCCGAATATATGTTGAACCATTGCATAATTTTCACCACTGTTAGACTTATGCAGCTTATCATCAATAAAAATTTTTACTTCGACTGTCTTAGGTAGCTGTAAATTTTCAAGGTTTTCTTCATCTTTAGGTATAGGGTAGGCAGATAGCCATAAATATGTTCCTTGTTTGGCTTCTTGCTCAAATGTGAATGGACTTTCTACAATAGTTTCTTTGGCAGCTTCTTCGGGAGCTTCGGAAGAAATATCTACTCCTACTGTATAATGTATTAGAAGTTTGAAATTTTCTGGGTCGCTTACGGTAGCTTCATAACGTACTTTTCCTGTATCTCCTGTAGGTGGAGTATCAGGGTCGTTGTTATCGTCTTTATTGCATCCAGACAACATAAGGCTTAAACCAATCATTACTAATGATAAATACTTTTTCATATTGTTTCTTTTAAATAGTTGATAATTCAATGTGTATCGTTCCATTTGCAGCATTATATGCTACTTCCTCAATATTGGTGAACCGTCTTATTGATTCTTTCCATTCTTCTGTTTGTGGATTGTGGTAATATTCTTCTTCTAATAGACTTATCAAATTATTTATTTGTTTGTCAGATAGATAAATCTTTTCTCCAACCCTTGGAACTACAGGTAATTGGATTGGTATAGAAATATTGTTCACACCATCTATAGGAATATGGATGTTTATTTCTATCATAGCCATTTCATGTTTAGTATATTTTTGGACGGCTTAAATTTAACAACTTCCTTTTCTGGAACTTCTACAGGTTCTCCAGTTGCCGGATTTCTAGCTATCCGAGCTGGCTGAATAATCTTTTTGAAAGTACCAAAATCTTTTATAGAAACATCTTTTTCTCTTAGATTTTGAGATAATTCTTTGAAAAAACTATCAATTATTTCTGCTACTTCTTTTGTTGGTTTATTTGCCTTTTCAGCAACCATTTTGATTAAATCAGTCTTATTCATTTGCATATCAATAATATTTAATTACTTAAATCACTTAAACAAATTTCAGGAATAATTTGGGTATAGTCTTCTGTATCTGGTCTATAATGTATTGATTCAACTATATTGACCTCACAGATAACATCATATACCCATGCTTTAAAATTCCCTTCTAAATCATCTTCACCATCATTGAATTTATTAAAATCACTTTTAGCTTCATCTGTTAGATATTCTAATAAATTTTGATAGGTAAATTCATTCTGAAACATTATAATGTGAGGTGAAATTTCTTCGCCTATCCTTGGAAGATGCGGAAAATTCCAATCACCCTTTACCTTCATTCCTCTCTCTTTAAAAAAATGGCTATAAATTATAAATTCTATTTTCATATTAGTTTTATTTTAAAATCATCGTTCAGTACAAGCTTTCTTTCCATCGGTTGCCCGTTTTTATCATGAAATCCAGTTAACACAGGTGTTTCTTTTTTCTCGCAAAGTTCTATTGCTTCTTCGGGAGTTATAGAACGTCCTGACATTTCACGCCAAATGACAAAATCACATTTTATGGCTTCATTTCTATAGTTGGAACAATTATAGGCTTTTTTGTTTATATATAAGTTTCCTCCACACTTAGGACACTTACACAATGTATTGTCAAAAGAAATATCTAAGTTCTCTGTTAGAACCAGCCGTGAAGAAAAATCATTTCCTTCTCTTGATTTAAATCCAGTCATAAACGGTGTTTTTTTTCCTCTGGCAAGTATTTCTGCTGCTTCCAATGGTATTTCTCTTTGTGCAATAGTTTTGGGTATATAGAGGTTACAAACTCTGTTGTTGTCCTTGTCCTTTTGTGAATACCCTTTACAAGCATATCCATTTAGTAAAATTTCAATTTCTCTACCACACACAGGACACGGAGTTTCTAATACTTCATTTACGAAAGAAGGAATAACGATTCCATTTTCGATAGTCAGATATGCAGAAAAAGGAACTCCTTTTTTATTATGGAAGTCATGAAATATATCTGTTTTCCCTGTTGTTATTAATTGCCTGGCTATTTCTTCTGTAATCTCTTTTCCCCAATATGAATGATAAATATTAAATGTACATTTGTCATTCATGTTTTTGAAGTAATTACAGGAATATCCTAAACTGCCTTTCATTATGTGTCCTTTCTGGCAAATAGGGCATAAGCCTAAATCTTTGATTGTATCATTATCCATTTAATATCCTCCTTTACTAATCCATTTAATACCGTTTAAAATATTATCTACTTTTTGTTTCCCACTATTTACATATTTAAATTGTCCGGGTACAAGTGTTTTTAGTACTCCAGCCCTTTTAGCGGATTTCATTTGTCGGCATACAGCGTATGCAAGTCCTCGCATTCGTCTAAGTTCATTGACCACATGAATACATAAATCTATCCTTTGCTTATTATCCATAAGATTTTTTTCACCGCCTTGCAATGCTATATTGTTTATGTATATCATTAAATCTACACTTCGACTGATAAGCTCATACTCTGTTTTTGCAATTATGGTTAATAATTTAGGGTCTCCAACTGCATATTTAGCTGCTTCGGATTGGTATTTAGCTATGTCTCTAGCTAAGGTTGAAGCATAAATAATATCTTTTCCATTTTTCACAACTGCATTAACTGTAGAAAGATAGTTGTATGTCTTCTCCTGTAAGGATTGAATTTGATTCATTTTTTGTTGGATTAAAATTTGAAAGTTGCGGATTTTTGTTTCCTCACTTTGTATGTCTTTCAATACACCTTGTTGCTCCTGATGGGAATAAACCAATGTTCCAATCATTACCGGGTCAATGACAATAGATTGTGCTAGTCCTTTTATGTTGCCTAACAGTAACATTAGGGAAAAAAATAAAAGCACTCTTTTCATATCATTATCTGTTTGTAAATTCATATATTCCTTTTTTCTTTTTTTGTTCTTCTACTCTATTTCTGATGGTTTGAATTATATCACTATTAGCTTTAAGACCATTCATCAGTAGTTCTGGTGTTGATTTATCGCCAGAATAAATGTAGATATTGGTGTTGTTTATTAAAGACTGGATAAAACTTTGCTTTTCTTCATAATCATATACACGATATAATTCTATGTAGTTAATCCTTTTTGAAAGCACTCCTTGATATATTTTTATTTGCTCTCTAGTTATAATCCATTTTGTACAAAGTAACATTGAAATATATCTGTAGAAAATTATAAATATCAACAATACTAATATCGTTCCACTGATAAATTTTAATAATTCATGTTCTCTTATATATTTACTAAAAATGAATACGAAAATCGCTAATGTGATTAAAAGGAAATTCTTCATTAACCAATATCGGAATTTAGGCTTTAATATAATATCATCAGAAGCTATGTTTGTTCCATCATTCATAACTTAATACTTTTTTTTTGTTCATGTTGTTTCATTAGAATTTCATTGAAATCTTTTGCTTTTTCTGCTTTATGAGAAATCATAGGAGCTATTATTTTGCTTTTTTCCCTAAAACTTTCTAGTGAAACGTCATTTTTGTTAATAGTGAATTCTCTACCCTTAGTTTTAAACAGCACATCATCTTTATTTTCTTTTATTGTCATTTCTGTATTACTAATGATTCCAGACACTTTAATGTCATACAAATTACCGTTTAAATCATTATCAAAACAGGTATGTACTTTAGCTTGTGGGTATCGCAATAAAGTGTTTTTTATTTGATTAACTGAAATGTACCCTCCTACACTACAAAAAACACTTTCTTCTAATTTGATTTTGTTAGCATTGAGCTGATAGAAGCTCATAGCATCTAAAGCGGATTCTGCAAAGTATATATGTTTTGCCATTTGGGGGTGTGGGCAAAAATCAGCAATCCAAAGCGAGTTACTTTTATCACCTCCGGCAGCCATTCCTTTGAATCCATAGTTTCTTAATTCGTAATTTGTTACTTTGTTGTCTTTATCTTTTGGATTAATATAGGGAAAACCTATATTATAATAATTGCCGTTTCCTTGTAAGTCTTTAACCCTTGTGATAAATGGTAGAAACTTTTCTACGACTTGATGATTTATATTTCTTTCATTTGTGAGAAATCTTAAATCAGCGAGTGTAGTAGGAAATTCTTTATATCTATCTCTGTCAAAAGATTTGTTTTCTGCTTTTACAACTTTGAATGCTTCATATTTAGGACTATAAGGCTCATTTGCGTAATGTCCTAAAATCATATTGATTCGCACAAATGTATTTTGATGTTGGAATTGTGGGAAGTCGTTAATATGATTTTTGATGAACTGAATTAAATCTCCACCTTTATAATTCCTATCATAGTAGTGTTCTTGTACACTATGAGGATTCTTGATGATGATTTCATCCAACTTGTTACCTGCTCCGTCTGTCAGTTTAAAAACAGGCGAAACCTTTCCTTTGCTAATGTCTTGTTTATATCCTAAATCTTCAAGTATTTGAATGATGGATATTTTAGCCTTATAATCGTCAAATGTTAGCATAATATTATAGTTTCATTGTTGGAGTATCATTATTTTTTCCGTAGGTTCTACCATATCCGAGAATAGATGCTTCTTGCTTCGCTGTTGCTTTAATAGAACTATCTATTTTATCCATTTGGGTAGATATTTGTTCTCCGACAGTTTGTTTAGTAGCTTCCCTAGAGCTGGAATATGTTTTTTCTACTTCCTTGTAAGAAGCATAATCTTTAGAAAGTTTATGTTTCTCTAAAAAGGCAGCCATTTCGGTGGGTTTATCTTTAAAAATTTCATCAATCCCTTTAGCTCCTTTTTGGGCTACAAACTCTAATCTTTCTTTATCAGATATATATCTTTCTTTCCCTATTGTTTGTTCTTTCTTTTCAGTCGCTTTAATTTCTATAGTATTTGCATCTTTGATTGATAATCCATTTCTGGCATTCAAATCTAGTTTTACTTTTGCAGCTTTGTTTAGTTCCTCGTTTACAATGGTAATTTCTTTTCCATTTTTGAGATTTTCTTGCTGCATAGGAGTAAGCTCTATTCCTCCAAGTTTTTGGGGAATATGAATGTCTTTTGCTTTTATTGATACTATCTCATTAGTATCTTTGTCACGTTGGTGCAATGTTCTTTCTCCTTTTGAATTAGTCTTTACTACGACATTATCAGCTTTTAGGGCTTTTATTTCATCCTTAGTAAAGGATAAATCATTTTTTATTTCTTGTCGTTTAGGAATGAGCAAGATAGCAATCCCAGCGATTGGGTAAACTACTGTAATAGCTGCGATTGCTAGTTTTCTAGCATTGATACCATCAATTTTGATGCGTTTACCTTCTTCTTTGAAATCAATTTCGTTGGTTTTTAATTTAGATTTATTTTCAGGTGTATTCTCGGCTGTTATATATTTAAGAGTTGTTGCTTTCCCCTCAAAATGGAGTTTTCCATTTTCTGTTTTATAAGACACTTTTTCATTGTCTAGAAGTGTTCTATTACCGGGAGTATCTTCAATGGAAAAATTTAGCATACCTGTTTTTTTCCCATTTTTGATGTTTGCAATATCTTCGGGGCTTAAATTTTCCGGTTTAACTCCTACTTCATTAAACTTGTTCCAGTCTATATCAACATATGAACCTTTACCATCTAGGGTTTGGTTTTGTTCATAAGCATATCGATAAAGGTCTTCTCCTTTATATGCAATTTTATTTTCAAGGTCAATGACTGTAAATCCGTCTTTATATCCTTCATTCTTGTTAGTACCTTGTTTTATATCATCCCATTTTATAATTGCAACATTGTGGTTTTCTCGTAAATATTGGCTATATTCTTGGAAATTATTGCTAGCTTGTTCTTTATCAAAGAAACTGATTATTCTTTCTTTAGATTGCTCTAATAAAGATTCTCTATTATCTCCTAAATTGCCAAGTTTAAGTGTATTCAGTGGATAAGTATATGTTTCATTACCTTTGGAAAAGGTAATATCACCATTCCGATATTCTTCTGAATATCCAAGAATTGCTGCTATTGCTCGGAATTGTCCGGCATTTTCATAACTATATTGCAAAGCTTCAAATTTTTTCTTTTCTTCCATTTTATAATTTGAATTTATGTTCTACTTTAGATTGCGATTCATTTCCAAGTGTTGTTTTTTGTCCTTTCATGTATTCTATATATTCATTTCTGTTTTTATCAGTATGAATAGTTCCTATAATTTGTGGGTTATGCCGGTCATAAGCTATTTTCTGTTTCTGCTCGAAGTCTAGGAATTTTATTCCTCTTGGATTATTTAAATCTAATCTTATGGCAATTTTTTCTTTGTCAACATTCAAAATTAATTCCTTACCTGATTTTAGAGTTTCCTTTTGTTGCTTATCCAGCTCAACACCTTTTATGTTTGAAGGTATTGAAATACTTTTGATTTTTGTTTTAAGCAATTCGTTTGTTTCAGGGTCTAATTGTACGAGATATTTTTCATTGTTAATAGTTTTTGTTATTATCTCGTTATCTTGAAGTCGTTCTAACTCCTTTGGTTTAAGGTTTATATCATTCATTATTTCTGGTCTGACTGGATGAACTTTAACGCCAGCATTGTTGCTATCTTTCCAGTACAAACTTATTTTTCCTTTCATACTTATTTCTTCTCCATTATTATCGTGAAAAGAAAGGTCTAGTAAACTGGTTCTCTTTCCAGATAATAGAGCTGTGATATTTGCCTTATCCAAAGACCATATCTGTTTTTTTGATATTCCTATTAGTTCTAATTCTTTATATGGAATATCATTTTCATTAAAAATAGCTTGCTTTTTATCCATGTAATGTATATTTTTGCTCAAAAGTAATAAAAATATCAATATGAAGAATAAATTTATCATGTTTTTTACTTATTCATTGTTTTTTTCAGTGAATGGCTACTGTCAGTTTAATACGGTATTACAGAAAAAGGATATTCCTAAAGCGGAACCTGTATTAGCAACGACAGAAAATAAATTGATAGAAGAAAAAGAAAAGGCTGTTGTCGTCAATGATGCTTTGACTACAGAACGACTTGCATACTGGAAGCAAAGAAGGTATTTATCTTTGCCCATTGATTCAATGGTGATAACTTCCCATTATGGTAAAAGAAAAGACCCATTTACTGGAAAAATAGCAAATCATAGAGGGATAGACCTTAAAGGCAACAACGACTATGTTTATTCGATAATGCCGGGAATGGTTGTAAAAACAGGAAAAAATAAAGGGTTGGGCAATTATGTAGAAGTGCGTCATGGTGATTTTACTTCTATCTATGGGCATTTATACAGTGTGCTTGTAAATGCGAAACAAGCTGTTGAAGCTGGGCAACCAATAGGCATTAGTGGAAGTACCGGGCGCAGCACAGGAGAACACTTACATTTTCAAATGGAATACAAAGATAAAACTATAGACCCTAAGCCAATTCTTGATTATATTAATGAGGTAATCAGAACCGTTAAAGGACAAATTTCACAGCAAATAGATAATGAGTTAAGACGCAAATAAATAGAAAAAGAGGATTGGAAAAGCCAGTCCTCTCTTTTTGGAAGAATCAGAAGAAACCTTTTTTTAATCCTTTTTCTTGTCTTTGAACTTTTTCTAGTGAAGATTGAAGTTGTGACAGAGCTTCTTTCATTCCTTTTTTTACTTCAGGATTCGTTACGGATTCAATAAGCTCTTTTCCTCTTTGAATGTTAGTGTTAAGTATTTCTTTATTCTTCATCTGTTTTGAACGACTTTCATCTATAAAAATAGATGGCATACTTTTGCAACTCCATTCACCATTTACTAGATTGAAATCTTTAATTCTTTCTTTCGCTAAGTAGGTGTGGATAGAAATCTTATCTACAGCCTTATCACTGTATAATTGATTTGCAGATTTCATTAGTCCATTTACGGCTTTGTTATGTGAATCAATATCGGCTAATCGTCCTTGTCCTTTACTTAGTACTTCTTCTTGATACCTGTTGTAAAGTCCTAGTTGGGTAAACTCCTTGGGGGCTGCAATAATATATGCTTCAACTCTAAATCCTGCATCTTTAAATTTTTGTGCTGTCTTTAAAGGTACATCTGGATTTCTCATAGTTCCTTCTATAATAATATTGCATTTCCGTTTAATGGCTTCTTCTATTAGTCTTTCTGTAAAAACGCTAGAAAAAATCTGGGTTTCAATGGGGTATTTAATAGGGTCTTTTATTAGTTCCTTATTGGGGTGAAACTGTCTGTAAAGGTCACCATTAACAGTGAGAAAATCTAAGTTAGGATGGTCTTTCTTTGCAACATTTATAAGAGTGCTTTTTCCGCAAGCTGGTTGTCCACCTAAGATTATAGCAATAGGCTTTTGTGATGATATATTGATGTCCTCAAATAAGCCATCTTTTTTTTGTTCAAAGATGGCTTCTACTTCATAGCGTTGCATAATATGCTTTCAATTTAGGTGCGTAATAGTTTTGTATCTTATCCATGACTGATAAGCGCACATTTTCAGAAACTTCAAACTGCAACAATCCATTTGCTATTTTTTCTTCTGTGTTGAGAACAGAAAGTTCTTTTGCAGTATTTTTTTTCTGTTTTCATCCTTCTCTTCTGATATTTCATCTATCTTCATCATGCGGAGTGTCCCGATAATGTCGAGCGCAACATCCAAGCTCATTTCTTTATTCATGGTTCATTATAGTTTTATGATTTATACTTCAATAGATTCTGTGAATTTTAATAATGGAATAACTTTCACTGTATGAAATGAAAGTTGGTTAAAAAGCTTATGGGTCTTTAGCATTTCAATCGCTGCATCAGCCGTAACAACACCTTGTTCATAAAGCCGGATTGTTGCATATAACTGGTCATTGGCAACGGGTCCCATTATTAAATCATAGCTGTTTTTTCCTTTTCCTCTGCGGTTATTAACTACAAACTCCAGCCACTCTTTTGTAGCCCCATCAAATCGAAGGACTGAAAACTCTCTATCAAGAATATTATCGGGGACTTCATAAACTGAAACGACCGCTTTTTTACCATGTTCCCGATTTCTTTTGAGTATTGCCCACTTCTTAGCCTGTTCAAAATTAGTTGTCGTATAGAATCCTTTTCCAAAGTCAGTAGCTTTACGCCCTTTCTGTATATTAGGGGATTTGACGGTAACTGTTGAGCCGTGATATAGTTTCATGCCTTTTTATTGATATAAGTTATTATAGTATCTAATATATACTCTGTATCTTGTGTGTGCAGCATTTCAAAATTTTCATATAGAAATTCAAAAACGCCATGATTGGAAAACAGCAAAAGAGTTTCTTTAGCACTTATATTTTTAGTTTCCCTGTAATTTTCAGCACAAAACATTTGAAAAAGCAATATCTTTGGATTGTCCTTTTGTACTTTCTTCTGTTCTGTTTTCTCTTTTTCTAATGCTTCATAAAGTGATAATGTACTTGAATACCATAGTTTTGTGTTCTCGTCCAATAATGCCTTGTACAAATTGGAAGAATATATATAGTATAACGCATCTTCTAAAGGTAGCGTTTTTCTTTTCATGACTGTATCAACCAATTCTCTCATAACAAATGGGAGCATAGCCGAACCAAGTTCATTTTGATATGTTTGATTAGTTTCCATAACTATTTATTTTCTAATTTTATATAGCTATCTTGCTGATGTCTTTAGCAAAGATAGAGAAAAAACAATCATCATAGACCTATTGTATTGATTAGTTTGTAAATAGGTTCTTTGTATTTCTTTAGATTTTTAATTTGTATAACATACTTATTGATTCCTAACTCATTAAAGATTTCTGCGTACATTTTTATTATGGATTTTCTGTAGTAGATGGTTAATCCTACTATTGCAATGCAAATAAAAATCAAATAGACTAGTTCACTATACGCATAGATTGCTAATACAAAAATTCCACCCATAGCCCATAAAAAGCTACTTAAAAGAAATCTTAAGATATTCATGATTTTGTTTGCTGTTCTTTATACTGGCAGCCAAACCAGCTTTAAAAGTTTATTTATCTCTTTATTTTCAATACTCAAAGATAGTAATTTTCTATAAATGTCGCAAATAATAGGACAATTATTTTTGTTAAAAATGGTTTTAGGTTTATAGACTGCCGAAGTTTTATTTTTCCCTAAAGTTTTTGGTATCATAATAATGTTCTCTTATCGTCCATGCCGGGCAGAACCCGGAAAAGTACGGTATCAAATACCTTCCCGGTTTCTCTCCAGTGCAGGCAGAAAAGGTATCAATTAGATGCAATCCTTTTGCTGATGGGCGATAGTTCCTGAATGGTGTCGGTATCGTTTCTTTTATGATGCAGCCGTTTTTCTGTATTCAGATATAGAGAGAAACGACACAAAGAACTTTAGGGAAAAGAAGATTCTTCGTGTTGCTCTTTCTGGAAGTGGAGTATATTAATCATATATTATATGTTTATAGGTTCATATATTATATATTCATATATTATTTATATATAGTGTTTTCTCTTTGTTCTTTTTCCCTAATGTTTTGTGTCCGGCTTCCGGCAGCTTTTTGTATTTGGTATCAAAAGGTCGTTCTGCAGGGTGTGCCAGGAATGATAATTCGGTATCATTTCATCATGCCATGTTTGCCCATCAGTGCCGGAACTCCGAAAAGTACGGTATCAATTTCTTTCCAGACTATAAAACAAAGACCGAGAGTTTTACCTCCCGGTCTTTGTTAATAGAAATCTCTCTTTTTAATATTCATCATTTGTGATAAATATTTCTACTCTCCTATTTTTAGCACGTCCAGCTTCACTTGTATTGTCTGCAATGGGTTCGCTATATCCTTTTCCATCTTCTGTTATGTTGTTTGTTTCTATACCAGCGGTTCTAAGGTAATTTCCTACTGCTGCTGCTCTATTTTTAGAAAGTATGATATTGTATTGTTTTTCTCCTATATTGTCAGTATGCCCAATTATTTTAATCTTAGTATTGGGTATTTCACTAATGATATTACATAAGTCAGAAAGCATTTTTTGAGCTTCTTCATTTAATTCATATGAATCAAATTTGAATAGGATTTCACTTTGAGCTGTTGCTTTAAACTGTTCTTTTCCATTTTTATCTTTATAGCTGGAGATTGATAAGCCATCAATAGCTTTTAGTTTATTTCTTCTAGCTTCTATCTTTTCTTGGATAGCTTTATCTCTTTCCTCTTTAACTAATTTTGCACTTCCACCAACTATTGAAGCGGTTGAATAGTTACTATTATTTTCTATCATGTCTTTTTCTTTGTCGCTTAGTTCAGCGTTACTGAAAGTTATCATATGCGTTGAAGTACATGCGGTAAAAAATGTAACAACGAAGGCTGCTAGTATAATTATTTTCTTTTTCATGATTATCTTATTGCTATAATAGGTCTGATTTTAAATGAATTTCTTTTGCTTGTACTGGTTGCTCTTCCTTTTGTTAATGAAGAAATTAGTGCAAACACTTTAGGAGTATCTTTTCCTGCTCCATCTTCTGTAGAACTCCAGTACCAACCATCAAAGTGCGTTCCTCCAATGATTGAGAAAGAAGAATATACCTTTTCAAGATTATTAGAGATTGCTTTGTTTTGTGCGATAGAGCCAATAAACCAACCTGTAACACCTTTTGGTGCGTATTCTATAGCTTTTTGAGCTGCTGGATAAGCTAAACTATCTTTTATAGCAAAGTTCATTATTGCGGCAGTATTAGCTGCTCCATCAAAGCTGTTTTCATCTTCCGAAACATTAGCTATATCCTCGTCTGTATCTATTAAAGGATTTTCTTCTAAATCTTCTAATGAAACGGCATAAGCGGTTTCTTTTATATCAGGATTATTCCCATCATTACACCAAAATACAACTCCAATGGCTTCTTTTTCATTGGGTGAAAAAAGTGAGGGATGCACTATACTTCCATCACTACATAAGATACTACCCGGCTGTAATGATGTGTCTATAATATCTTCGTGTTTTGTACATGATGATATTACCCCTATAATGGATAATAGAATTATATATATTTTTTTCATACTTAATTATTTATTGGAAATTTGACACCTACTAATAATCCATTTCGGAAATGGTCACGTGTCCAAAAGACAAAATCATTTTTTTGCATTACAAAGACTTGCATTCCATTTCTAAATGAATAGCTATATTCTAAACCTATATCAATGGAAGCCTGAAACCCTTTTCTGTTAGCTCCTAAATCTGCTCCAAACCGCCATCTTAAATTACTGTTTTTGCCTCGTGAGATTGTAGGTTTATATGCTGCACCTATGCCGAATGTTTTATAGCTCCAGAAACTATCAGAGCATACCTTATTACATACCGGGCATTTATCATATGCTGTAGCTAAATCAATATATAGTTCATAAGCATTGTGATATTTACCTTCAAACTCCAGCCCTACAACTGCATTGACGGTATTTTTCCATTGCCAACCTCCTGAAATATTAAAAAACTTATCACCATCACCAGCCATTGACTTTAGGGAAAAAAATAAGGTGATAACAAGAAATGCTATTCTTTTCATAATCGTAAAATTTTATTCAGTAAAAGCATCTGCATGAAGAATGTCTGCATAATCAATTCTTAATGTTATAGTACGTCCTGAAATCTGTTTTTCAGATATTTCTATGGTAAGAACTTTTTCGTCTGGGAAAGTAAATTTTTCAAAGACAAAAATATTTCGATAGTTCTTCTTGAAAACAAGATTCTTATTAACTTGCATCAATGGAAGTATTTCTATAGATTGAAAATTAGTAGCCTTTGTTTGTTTTTTATCTTCTATTTTGAAGCGTATTTGGTCTATATCATATCGTATTTTTGTTTTATTAATCATAGAAATATCAATAAAGAAATACTTATCTAATGTGTAGATATTGTTTAGTACAATTTTCATTAGGTTACTTTTACTGGAAACATCATAGAATTTATTTTTTGAAATAAACATTCTATGTGCGTAATCATACATTTGTGCTTTGGTTAAGTTCACTTCTGGATTCATATAGCTACGTAAATCAGCATAAGGGATATTAAAGCGAGTGTATGCTTTTGCTAAATCGCTACTATATACTAGCATATATTGTACGAAAAATCTTTCTGTAACAATGGTGATAACTCCACTAGCTCCTTCTTTTGTGGGCTTTATTCTAAGAGAGTTACCAGTAGGAATATCGCCAACAATATCATTGACTGATATATCAACATATTTTATATCTTCCATAGCTATAAAATGCGTTGAAACATCTTTGTTGACGTATATAACCTTTAGTTCTTCTGGGTTTTCACCTGCAAGCTCGATGTTTTCTCCAATAGGGGTGTTCTGTGCATTTCCTGTAATAACAGAAACCATTGTGCATAATGCAATAAAAATCTTTCTCATATTATTGTTCTTTATCTTTGTTGTTTACTAAAAAAACTTGTGTGTTATATTTTAATTTGGCTTTGTTTTTTTTGATGTTTTTGGAAAGAGCTTGGGTTGTACTACGGTAAGCATCTTGTAAAGCACCTAAAGCGAATTGTTCTACTCCTTCTGATTGGCTGTTCATTTGTATAGTTTGGCTTCCTATTTGCGCTCCAACATCTTTACTCAAATCTCTAAAAGCTGATGAAGGAACAAAGAAACCTTCTTGTCCGTCATTATCATATACAGATAAATCTACTTTCATTTGTCTGCCATCAACCATTATAGAGGAAATATTAATGTGTACTCTTTGAGCTTTAAAGCCAGATACATTCCCATATAGGTAAGTGCCTTTAGTTAAAAGAGCGTCATTAATCATTATATCATCTAGAAGCCGTATGCGTACTCGGCTACCATCTGTTACTTTTAAAGTTTCATCTAATATAGCTGTGATTAGTGAAGTTTTTTGTTCTTTCCCTACAGTATTAAAATATACTTCTGCGGGATTTTTCGCTTTTACAACTTCTATAGCCTTTTCTTTTGGCTTTTCATCTTGTTTTTTTTGAGGTGTTCTAGGACGTGGATTTTGTAATGAATCTATATAAGCCATTTGCATTTTAAAAAGCTCCATTTCTTCTTGCATCTTGGATTTTTCAGGAGCTTTCCTAGTTTCTGTTTGACTTGATTCATCTATAGTAGGAAATCCTTTTATTTGTTGTTCCAATTCCTTTTCTCGGATTCTAGAAGCTTGATTTAAACTGTCAATTTGCCTTATTTCATCATTGGAGTAAAGAGAACCAGAACTTTCAATTTCGCTAACTTCTTCTTCTTTATCTATGGTTTGTATTGATGAATAATCAGAAGATTTATTGAAAGCTCCTTTGAGTGATTCAAATTTACTTTTTATCTCTCTTTTTTCTAAATTAGCATCAGGAATATCAAGATTTAATTCTTCCGTTTCTACTAATGTAGTTTCTTCTGCTGGGGCAGAGTTTATCATATCCTTAACTAGCCATCCTATCCCTAGAATAAAAGGTAGGATGAGTATCGGAATGATGTACTTAGGCTTTTTAATATCAATCTGTTTCATACGCTATTTATTTAATTTATTGTATAAATTTTTTATTCGTATAGTGTCTTCTGGAGTTAATTTCCCATTTTTTCTTAGCTCATTAATTTCATTTTGCATTTTAATCACTTCTAACAAGTCGTGAACTCCTACTTGTTTTTTTTGTAGGGTACTATCAATGTTAATTTGTACTTTGCTTTTTTCTTCGTTGAAAACTTGCATTGGCTTTCTTTCTGGACGCATTACTAATGATAGAATTGTGACGAAAGAAAGGAATGAAATCGTAATTCCAAACATAGCTTTACGGTGTATATCAGCCCACGCCAATAAGCGTTCACAAGCGTTATTAACTCCGAACTTTTGAAATATTTTAGTAAGAAGAACAACTGTAGCTTGCTCGGCTTTAGTCTTGATACTTTCTTTTCTATCATTCTTTTTATGTTTAAACAGTTTCATTAGAAATTCTTTTTTACTTTATAATCTAGGTCTTTGTTTAGTATCGTTTTCCAATCTGTGATAATAAGTCCATGAGGATTATTTTCAGTACGTGGAATTTGTCTTAATTTCCCTGTAGTTACAAGTTGCCTTTTTAGAATAGAGGTTTCTCGCTCTATACGTTGGATGCCATAGTACTCAAAAGATAGGTTGTTCATGTCCACCTTGATACTATCTGTCATAATTGTTACTGTTGCAGAACTCGCTAATATGGTGTTGAAATATCCTTTTTCTTTTAAATTATTATATTGTTTTAATCCGCTATCATCAATTAGATACATGGCTTTTTCCATGTTGTATTTTATAAATTCATCGTCTGGTGGTAATGTGAAAAATAAAGTGTGGAATAGATTTATGTGGCTCTTACATTCGACTTCCAAGTTGACTTCTGTACCAGTTTGTTTTACTAGTACAGGGACATCATTATCCAAAACATATATTTTTTTTCTTTCAGCTTTTACTAAAGAGAAACAAAAGGCTAGTACCATACCTGAAATAACTATACTAGTTGCAAAACAGCCAATGGATAAAATTCCGGCTAATTTGATTTTATTTTCTAAGTTTTTAATAATCATGATTATGTGAATTTAAAATTTAATGAATCTTTTTACATAGCTGCACTGGCTCCACCTGTAGCCGGAGCTGCTACAGCTTTGGTTGCGATGGCTGCTCCTCCAACCATGCCTCCTACTGCTTGCCCTACTCCAGTTGTACTTACAATCCATGTAGAAACAAAAGGTATTGTAAGCATGGCAAATGCTCCAAGTAATGCTGTAAGAAGGAAGCTATTGACACCTCCAGAGGTCATTCCGACATACATGACAAATGCAGCTTCATTTCTAAGCGCATATTCTAAAATTTCAATTTCTCTTTCTATCCCATATTGCATTACTACTAAAGAAATTGATAATACTATATATGCAATACATGAATATAAACTAACACTGACAAAACGAGCTATCCATTGTATATAAGCATCCCGAAATGCAGGTAAAACAGAGAATGCAAAAGCTAGTGGACCAAGAATAACTAATATTCCTGTGAATATGATTTGTAGGAAAAAGACAAAATAGGTACATACTTGCCAAAAAGTAACGACAATAAATTCAATGATATTAAACATTATCATTTTAACCTTAGCGACTACATATACATATAATCCAGCTATCTTGTCTCCAATAGCTGAGAAGTCTATACTAAAATCATACCATTTCTTATCCTTAACTTCATTTTCGGCTCTTTCAACTTCTAATGAAGTATGTAATAACTCTACTGCTACGCTATCAATGAGTGCATATCTATTACGAGAAAGTAATTCTACTTCTTCTATCTGATTCGTAAACATAGCCTTGCTTCGTGCTGTTAATAACTCTCCGGGATAACTGATTAGATTAATAAAGGGAATCCAGAACATAAGAACCAATCCCAGTGCGAATGGACGCAATAACGGGATAATCTCTAATTTTTTATCTCCACTCATCATTTTGAAGCTTTCTACTCCAAAATATAACAACATAAAGATTGCTGCCAATGCTTGTGCATCCGCAATAAATTCTCCGAATAGAACAGTTGTTTTATCTCTTAGTCCATCAAATAATTCAAATAAGAATTTATCTATTAACTCATTCATGGCTCATTATTGTTTTATTTATATTATTCAATCTTGTTATTAATGAAAGAACCTCTATTAGTTCTTTATCAAAATCTAAATAGGCTTCCCTTTTTTTAGAGTTACTCATATGTGAATCATGGATTATATCTATGTTCTTTTTATTCTAGTAACTTCATCAGTTATAACTTCAACATGTTCTTTATTACCGCCATTAGAAGAATATTCGACAAGTTTTTTATTTATATCATTAAGAATATCATTTCTACGATTTTTAGTTAAAGTATATTGATAATCAATTTCTTTATCTCCAAATTTGAAGAGTTCCTGTCTATATATGGTATCAACATTATACCCTTCTTTTTCTGTTTCTGATTTATTGTACTCTACGGCTGCCATCATGGGAATTTCTTGTAACTGGAAATTACGTCTATCTTCCTTCCCGTATTTGTCGTGTAACCCTAAGCCCGGCAAAGGAATTTTAATACCCAAAACCTTTTTATACCATATCCAGTAATGATACCATTCTGGTTGTAGTCGTACTCTATCCATAAATTCCATATTATTAAGCACGCTCCATTTCCCTTTATCCTTTACAGGCATTTGGGAATAGGTATTAGAAGTACCAATAATCAACATTAGGGAAAAAAATAAAAGCACTCTTTTCATATTATCTTTTAGGTTTTACTTTATAATTCTGTAATAAATCATCAACTAATTTTGAACGATTATCTTTGTATTTAAATACCCCCGGAGCTAATGTTTGTAATACTCCATTTCTTTTTGCTGTTTTCATCTGTCGGCATACAGCGTATGCTATACCTCTCATGTTTCTTAGTTCATTAATAACATACTTAAGCAAGTCTATTCTTTGCTTATTATCCATAAGGTTTACATCTGTCCCGACAATAGCGACCTGATAAATGTATTGTGTCAAATCCGCAGTGCGATTTACTAATTCTAGCTCTGTTTTTGCTGACACCAATAATAAAGCCGGGTCACCTACAGCAAGTTCAACCATTTGTTTTTGATATTTACCAATATCTGCTGCAATATCAGTGCAGTAGATAATATCTTTTCCTGTTTTTATGATGGCTTCTACAGATTTTAGGCTATTATAAAATTTGCTTTGGAAAAATTCAATCTGAACCATTTTTTCACTGATTTGTTTTTGTATAAGGCTTATTTGAGCTTCATTCTCTTTCACTTTAGAGAAAGAAGTATGTTGCACCTTATGATTAGCTATAAGTGTTTCCATACAGGTTATATCCAAGACTGCCTTTTGCGAATATGCAACTTGGGTTAAAGTAGATGCTACCACTAAAATAAATAGGATTTTCTTCATGATATTATCTTTAACGGTTTGTAATCCATTTGTATTTATCTAGGATATACTTATATAATGGTTGTTCCCCTATGATGTTAAGTATATCTTTTAGGCTTCCATCATCGGAGTGATACCCTAGTACCTTATTGACTTGTAAAACCCAATCCATATTTTTTAATTTGGAAGATTTTAGGTCTATTATAAAATTATCCAATCCTGTTTGGAAACTACCATAAATGATATGATAATATCCAACAGCATCTTTTTCAATTCGTTCTGTAGTAAATGTGAAATATTCGTGTAGAGAAACCTCTACTCCAAATACATTTCCATAATTTCCTCTTTTTATAAATACTTCATTAAACCGATTACGGTTTTCTTTATTGGGAAGTTGATTTATGGTAAATATTTGCTTTTGATTTACTTCCGTTAGGGATAAAAGATTTGCTATTTCTTGATATTTGTCTATAAATTTACTTTGGTCTAATAGGCATATAATATCGGAGTTGCTGATTATAGAGTTTTTGACTACAGGATTACTAATTATGTCCTCCAGTTCTTGAGTAACAACCATTGCCATACCCCAAAATTTACGAACTGTTTTATACAAATAGAGTATATAGCCAGCCATCATAGGGCTAGCTATGGCTTTCCATGCTTCTTCAATTATTAATGCCTTTCTGTTCTTTTTTAATCTCATTTTTTGAATAAAAACGTCCATAATAATTAAGGTTACTATTGGAAATAATTCAGGGTCATCTTTAATTGCATCAATTTCAAAAACTATAAAGGGTTCTTCAAAAAGGGAAGTGTCAAAATCCTCATTAAGAGTTTTTTCTAACTGTCCTCCTTTATAGAATTTTTTTAATAGAAACTTATAGTTAGTAATATCAAAATCAATTTTGTTCTCTTTGCAAATGATAGGTATAATGCGTAGGGAAAATTCGTAGAAAGAGTTAAAAGATAAGCTTTCAACTTTTATTTCTTTCAATATATCTTCCTTCTTCTGGATTCGTCTTTCTATTATAGAAAGTAATCTAGTTTCAGGATTATCAAGCTCTTGGCGTGTAAAGCCTTTTTCGATGAGAATGTTTTGTATCGCTTTTTCTGCGTTGGTTTTTTCTCCGCCTTCTCCTTTTTCTACTAGTTGCTGTAATTTCTCTATTTTTTCGGAAAGTATCTTGCGTTCTTCTTTTTCCCTTTCGTTTTCAAATTCTTCTTCATTGACTTGAAATTCGAGTAGTAAATTTTCACGTATGGCTTCTTTTTCCGCATCTGAATAACCATTAAAGGGATGAAAGTAGAAAGAATAGTATTTTTCTATGGTAATATCCATAATTTCTTCTTCTTGCTTTTTGACCTCACCATTTGCACCTTTCCATATCAGGAAAATTAATGATTTAAGAAAGTTTTTCTTTTCTACATTATACTCTTCTTCAGTAATTCGGAAAGGATTCATAGATATAGGCTTGCTTTCAGAATAAGTAATGTATTTGCCATGATAGTATTCGCACATTCCTGAATAACTATGCCCTGTATCTACCAATACAATATCAGTGTTATCTAAAACCCATTGTCTTACTTTGGAGTTGACATAGAAAGACTTACCAGAACCACTTGGACCTAAAACAAAGAAGTTGGAGTTATTTGTATATTTTTTCTCACCTTCTTTCCCGGACATATCTATTCCAACAGGCAATCCTTGTCTGTCTGTAAAATAAGTAAGAAAAGGGCTGTTTTCTGTTACTTGTAATTTTTCCTTGAACAAAAGACAAATTGCAGCATCGGAAGTTGTTAGAAATTTGTCATAACTGTTTAGGTTGATTGCGTTTCCTGGCAGTGCACATTCGAATAATTCTAATTGGTTGAAGCATTGTTTATTAATAATAATGCCACAATCAAAAAGAGATGTTTCAACATAGTTGATAGCCTTACTAATATCATCAAGACCAGCAAGAATTATATTATAATGTGCATATACAAGCATTTGCCCTTCTCTGGCAATATCCGACTGCACTCGTTCTATGTCTTCTACACATAAATCATTTGCAGGGTCAGGCATTCCTTTATGTTTTTTCTTTTTGCCTTCTAATTTGTTTGCTTCGTTTCGTTGGTCTGGAATATTTATTACTTGATTATAGATAATTGTGTCTATACCTGGTGTATCATGCAAAAAAGAGAGTAAGTCAACAGGAAACCTTAGCCCAATATTGACCTCTTTATATGGTTTTATAACAGAAGGAAAATTAACTTCGTCAATATCTACAAGAGAAATGCACTGTACGTTTTTTTCTCCAATTATAAGATTTTCTTCTCTTGCTTTGATATTTTTTAGGCTTACTGTTTGCTGATTGAAATTGATAGATAGAAATCTTTTTATATATATTTCTATTTCATTTTCATTTAATAGTTTAGCTCTTATTCCTCTGTTAGCGAATAGTCCTAATACTTTTGTGATGTTTCTAATAAAAGTATCAAACCTTCGAGGGTTAAAAGAAAGAATTTAGACCTTTCTACTTCTCCTGTAATAACAAGATAAGTAGAAATATCAGTATATATTCGTCCTTTAAAATGTTCAAAATAACGATTTGATAAATAGTCGTTCTTCCTATTCTGGGGTGGTAAAAATGATTTTTTACATAGAATATCCTGTTTTTGTATTGTATATCCAGTTCCTAATACTTTGAGGATATTAGTAAATAAGTGGTGAAAATCATAGTAAGCATCCATATCTGCTGAATACTGTATTATAGGATTTTCACATTTAATGATAACAGAATAGTCGCCCCTTCGGTTATAGAATATAGGAGTATTGTCTATTGTTTCAATACCAATATAAGGAGCTTCAAATTCACTTTTCTTTTCATAAGCTTTATTTTTTCTATCTCTTATAAAAGTGCGTGATACTATATATATGCCTTTTCGTTTATCTTTCCTGTGAAGCCCTTTTCTTTGTAATTGCGATGTTATTCCTAACCCTCCAAACATAACTATTACAAGAGTTATACCTCCCCACATAAAAGAAGCCAGAGTAGAAACAATAGCACATAAAAGTAAAGCACTAATAATACAAGCTCCACCGATATATATGAACTTGCCTTTAAATCCTTTGAAAATAAGGGGCTTTTGTAGCCCCTTATATACATTGTAACTTGGATACTCTTTCGACATATTAGATTCCGAAGAATGCTTTTACGACAACACCTGATACAACCAGAAAGATACATGACCCCATCCAGCCCATAACAGCCTTTTGTACATCTTGGTCACCAGAGTTCCATTTTAAATAAACTCGCACTGCTCCAACTAATCCTACTAGACCTCCTAGTATCATCATCATGTTTCCTAGGGGGTCCATGTAGGTTGCAAGTTCAGAACTAGCTGCATCAATTCCCGCAGCACCTTGTGCAAAAGTGTTAGTTACTACCATTATGCTAATGGCTAAAGCGAATGCTCTTTGAGCAATTTTTGAAAAAAACTTTTTCATTTGAATAAAAATTAGTTGTTTATTTGTTAAAATTTACGTGTGAAAACATGCTTTTCCCTTTAGCAAGAAGTTGTTCCATTGGAATACCTTGTGTTTCAACTTCCATTTCAATAGATTCATTTACAGATACATAATTCTGTTCAGATTCTTTTTTTTCATCTTCTTTTTCGTATGAGCCTGTTTCAAAATCTTCATCTACAACTTTGTGAGGTATTTCTTCTTCCTCTCCTATTGAAATAATTTCTTCTTCTTCACCTGTATTGGTTTTGCTTTGCTTTAGGAAAGCATCATACAGGATGTTTGCAGCGTAGTAAACTACATAAATGGCAAATACAGCCATGATAAATTGTGAATAACTCATATTCTTAAATTTAAAAGTTTCATTAATCGACCCTTTTTCTGTACTTTTGATTTATAATAGTACTAGAGGTAATAACAGGGGGGAAAGCCCTAGTTTAAAATAGTTTCGCGAATAGTTGAATTTATGAAACTTGGATTTAAATAAAATGGAGATAATAGGCTACGCTCGTGTTTCAACGAGGGAACAGAATTTAGATTTGCAGCTAGATGCTTTAAAAGAAGCCGGATGCAAACTTATATTTGAGGAAAAAGTATCAGGAGTAAAGGATAGACCCGAATTAGATAAAGCCCTTGCATATTTGCGAGAAGGTGATACTTTTGTTATCTGGAAGCTAGATAGATTAGGACGTTCTTTGAAAGATTTAGTTTATATAGTTGATTGTTTGCAGAAAAGAAAAATTGCATTCAAAAGCATAGTTGATGGTATTGATACTAATAGTGCTTTAGGAAGATGTCAATTTGGAATTTTGCTTCATTGGCTGAATATGAACGTGAAATAATAGTAGAACGAACTAGGGCTGGATTACAAGCTGCAAAAGAACGAGGGAAACTTACGGGACGACCTATAGGGTTATCGGAAGATGCAAAGAGAAAAGCTATAGCAGCAAAGCGTTTATATGAAAATCGGGATTATTCTATAGATGAAATATGTAGAATTTTACACATTGGAAGTAAGGCTACTTTGTATAGGTATTTACGTTATGAAAAAGTAAGATTGATGAATAGAAGAAATAAATAGGGCGTTACCTTTCAGGTCGGGCTTTTCGCTGCAAGTCCTCGCTACGCTGTGGGCTTTCCGCTGCAATCCCTAACGCATTTTCCCACCCACCCTTCTAAGGTATATCCAATGCTTTGCTTTTTTCACCGCTTCTATGAAGCACCTACAAAAGCAAGGCATTGGATATTCGGTTTTATAGACTTCATGTTCCCTAAAGGGAATATTCCGTTTATAAAACCTTATCTCTCACCCAAAATATATAAAACTTTAGGGAAAAGATAATACGTTAAAAATCAGCCGATTATAAACTATTTTTAACAAAAATAATTGTCTTATTATTTGCGACATTTATAGAAAATTACTATCTTTGAGTATTGAAAATAAAGAGATAAATAAACTTTTAAAGCTGGTTTGGCTGCCAGTATAAAGAACAGCAAACAAAATTATGAAATCTACTTTTGATAAAAATGCAGAGAAGTTTGTAAACCTTATGGTTGAAAAAATTGAAAGCTTGTCTATGAATTGGCAAAAACCTTGGTTCTCTAAAGTCAACTCTAAACAGAACTTTTTACCACAAAATTTAACAGGTCGTACTTATAGTGGTGGAAACGCTTTTTTACTTTATTTTTTGTGTGAAAAATATAATTATCAAACTCCTGTTTTTTTGACATTCAATCAAGCACGAAACGAAGGTATTAATGTTCTAAAAGGTGCTGTTGCTTTTCCTGTTTATTATACATTATTTTGTGCTTATCATCGTCAGACAAATGAAAAATTTCATATGATGAATATAACAAATTATCAGAAGAAGAACAAAAAGAATACCGTTTAGCAGCTTATACAAAATATTTCCAAGTTTTTAATTTAGACCAAACAAACTTTGCGGAAAAATATCCCAATAGATGGGATATATTAAAGGCTAAATTTTCAGGAGAGGAACAGCCACAAGAAGAGAAAGAAATGTATGTAAATCCAATACTTGATGAAATGAATAAGAATCAAAATTGGGTATGTCCTATTCAAACGGTTTCTAGTGATAGTGCGTTTTATTCAATATCAAATGATAGCATTACTTTACCTTTAAAGAGCCAATTTAAGGACGGAGAAAGTTTTTATGGTACAGAATTACATGAAATGGGACATAGTACAGGTGTTAAAAATAGACTAAATCGAAAAGGATTTTATGAAAATGATAAATTCAATTATGGGCGTGAAGAACTTGTAGCAGAATTAATATCGGCTTTGTCTGGTGTATATTTGGGTATTTCTGTAACCGTCAGAGAAGAAAATGCGGCTTATTTAAAATCATGGTGCAAAGCAATAAAAGAAGAACCTAAATTTTTATTTACTGTATTGGCAGATGCTATTAAAGGTAGTAAATTCATAGCCCAGCATCTAAATATAAGGCTAGATGTGGAAGAAGTTGAAGAAGAGAAAATACAAAGGTTGCTTAAAGGTTCCTTCCCCTCATTGGGGAGTTCTTTCAAACGCCAAAAAGAACCAAAGGCTTAATCGCTTCACTTTGTTACGCTCCAATAGTTTTGCTATCGGTAAACCCACCCACCCTTCTAAGGTATGTTTTTTATCCCTTCTGCAATCCTTAGTAAAGTTCCACTACCTTTTAGGTAACTCCACTTTAGTAAGCATTGCAGAAGCGGAAACATGACGCAAATTAAAATACATTCTCACTTTGAGAATACATTTTAATGCGTCTTGTTGTCTAACCCAATAAGAACTATAGGGAAAGAAATTGATACTGTACTTTTCGGAGTTCCGGCACTGATGGGTAAACATGGCATGATGAAATGATACCGAATTATCATTCCTGGCACACCCTGCAGAACGACCTTTGATACCAAATACAACAAAGCAGCCGGAACAAAAAATTGATACCATAAAACATTAGGGAAAAAGAACAGGAACAAAATACAATATTATATATATAAATAATATGTGAATATATAATATATAAACAAATAATATATAATATGTGATTAACACGCTTCACTTCCAGAGTTCCAGAAAGAGCCACACGAAAAATCTTCTTTTCCCTAAAGTTCCTTGTGTCGTTTCTCTATACTTGAATACAGGAAAACGGCTGCATCATAAAAGAAAAGACACCGACACCATTCAGGAACTACCGCCCATCGGTAAAAGGATTGCATCTAATTGATACCTTTTCTGCCTGCACTGGAGAGAAACCGGGAAGGTATTTGATACCGTACTTTTCCGGGTTCTGCCCGGCATGGACGATAAGAGAACATTATTATGATACCAAAAACTTTAGGGAAAAATAAAACCTCGGCAGTCTATAAACCTAAAACCATTTTTAACAAAAATAATTGTCCTATTATTTGCGACATTTATAGAAAATCACTATCTTTGAGTATTGAAAATAAAGAGATAAACAAACCTTTAAAGCTGGTTTGGCTGCCAGTATAAAGAACAGCAAACAAAATCATGAAACATTGCTTCTTAAATCCATTTCGTAGCCAACTGTTAGTGCTATTTTTCAGTATTAATTCATTAATCATTTTTTTATGAAAAAAGAGTTTACATTACGCTTAGACGATGCAGCCTGCGCAGAGTTAGAAAATCTAAAAAAATTATCTGGTGAAAAAACAGATGCTAAAGCTATTAGATTTGCTATTCAGAATTATGCAACTTTGAATGATAGGTATATTGAAACACAACGGCAAATAAGGACGTGGAAAGATAAATATGCAGCGTTAAATAAAGCTGTTGATGATTACTTGTCTTCTTTTGAAGCATTGAAGAAAACTACAGATTGATAGTCAATTATTAGAAATGTGAAAGGATTAATTTATGATTGGAGTAGAGAAGAAAATTTTCAGATTATCTAGTTCTGTGTTAAATCGTACTTTTAAGCAGGAAAAGAGTATTTTTTGTTCAATGGTGTTACGATTGATGGATACAGAAAACTATGCAAACAATTATTGCGATTCGCTAAGTCTTGTTCTTGAACTATTTCCAGAGATTGATAGGGAAAAGCTAGAAAAAGAATTGGATAAATACGTTTGATAGTATTTGAAATCAAAAATGGGCTATTAAACTAGTTAATAGCCTTATTTTAATACATAAATTCATGAAATATGGCAGCGGATATGACAGATGAAACGATTGCACAATACATGGAACGCATCGAGAAAATGAGCATAAAAGAAATTCAAAAAGAAATTGAATTTCTGGAAAGCCCCGGTTACAACTGTGAAGGACTGGTATGTGCAGACGGAGTAATTACTCCCCGGACAAAAATGCATCGTAAGGTTCTTTGGTATAAGAGAATGAACCAAAACGAGCCTAACAGCCCTGCAATGGGCAAAAGAAGGATATGTTGTAAATCCGGATGCAATAGGAAGAAAGTGGAAAAACAATCCTCACAATTCAAAGGCTATAATATATTATGTATCAGATGAAGTACATGAGGACAAAGAAGCGGCTAAAGAATTTCTCAAATCGAGGCGTAAGGAAAAGAAAGAGTAGTCTTTAGTTCACAGGTCTCTTTTCCAGATATATAAGTCAAGATAAAATGGGATTATCATACCAAATAACGCATAACAGAATAGTAATGAATCAAGAAAGAACATTAACCTTTGGTAAGTATAAGGGAACACATCGAAGTAATATTACTGGAGGCTTCTCAGCAGGTGACTTCGGTGGTTTAATTTATTCAATCGAAAATTTCAATGAAAGTGAATATGAGTTTTAACCAATAAAATGAAGATATGAATAATGAATTTATTGATGGTATTTGGTTTGCTGTTCAGCATATTGTAGTAGTCAGAGATATGCCAGCAATCGCAATAGGGATAATTAAGGAATCGAATCTTTCCATTGATGATTGTAAGGCTGCGCAAAAAAGGAGTGGTTCTTTTCACAATCAGATGATGAAGTTTATTGAAACAGAATTAGCGTAAAACAGTATAAATATGAGCAAAATTGAAGAAGCCTTCAGAGGCTTAGGAAGAACAGAGAAAGTGAGATTCATTTCGCAGAACATCGAGTATGCAAATGCGGTTGCAGTAGCCAGTTATGTAAAAGGTTATCTTTTCGATGTCCTTAATGATGTCGGAGATGATGAGTATATAGCAGCGTATCTCAGAGAAAAGGGATATGAAGTAAAAAAACAAGAATAATCCTCAAATCGATATATAAATAAACGAATTATGAATGAAAGAACAATCCAAATAGACGTAATTGGAAAAATAGAAGGTACTCAATTTATGAAGTGTAAGCTATATACAAATGAAAATATTGTCATTATCATGATGAATGAATTTGATTATGAACGGTTGAAAGAAGAAGGAATCTTCATAAGAGATGGCAAAAGTCGAGATTCAGCCGGGGTGTTGAATACAACCAATACTTTCATCGAAAAAATTAATACTCAAAACAAAAAGAATGATTATGGATAAAAAAGAAAAGAATTTTGCCACATACAAAGAATTTGCAAAGATGCTTCGGGAAGTGGCAAACATATACTCTAAACTGGGTGACGAACCATTGTTGAAAGAAGGATATGAGTATAACGCCATTAGAGATGCTGTTCAGTATGTAACGAACAAACACGATTTTGGTTACTTTATACAGCCTTGGAAGGATGAGTTTCTACGTATGCCTTTTGATGTGACGAAGCGAAAAAAATGGGCTGATTATGTGGCTGAATGCCATGCTACAGGAAAGGAAATAGATTACGATAATTATGATTGGGATAAATGACCATAATTTTTCGAATAGTGTGAAAGGGAATAGATGTCATATAATCAAAATATAGATAGAATGTTTATTGAATATAAGGTATATCGTAGGGTGTCAGATTTGAAGCCTTTTATATCTAGGGATGAACTTCCTTCTTGTCAGATGATTGGGAAAAAAAAGTTTGTAGGAAAAAAAGCAAAAATGGAGGCTGTTTATAGACTTACAGGGAAACGTTTGCCAGAAGACTATACAACAGAGCAGGTAAACAATTTTCTTACGGTAGAGCTTTTTAATACGTCTTTATGGCATAAGTATAGAAAGATTTACAATGAAGTTTCCAATGAAAAAGAAATTGTTGTTGAGAACTATAGTTATCAATATACATTAGTTGTAGAATTAGCAAATAAATCGAATTTATCATTGGATGAAGGAAAAATTGTACATTTTGTTATGTGCGAACTGTTAGGAAATCCTTGTGAAACGTATAAAGGGATGAAAACCCTATAATTTCTTTACGAAAAGATTATGATAGATAAAGCAAAAACATTAGATGAATGCTTTAAGGAACTAATTCTTAAAAGAGGTTGGTCTAAAAATAGTCCATATGACCGCCGAACTGCATCAAGGCATAAAAAGCAATTCCTTGAAGGAACGTTGCCCGATGAATTTAAAAGAGTATATTTGCAAAGTGCTGGTTATACAATAGTGCAGCCGGAGCTTTGGCGACAGGAATTATAAAACAAAGAAAATGGACTGGAGGAACATAATAAGAAATCTATTAGAAATTATCATTGCTATTTTTAGAATGATTTTCATAGGGCTATTTTATATAGCCAAGTTTATGTTTGTGTTCTTTATTCTACTTTTTGGAGTATTAATCAGTCAAAATAATAAGCGATGGTAAATAGAGAAATAAAAGCCCGAAAACGTGCGGTGAAAGAAGAAAAGAAGAAATAGACGGTGAGATTGTTAGAATTAGGAAAGGGCATCCTCGTACAAATCTTCCTGTGAAACTCCCAGAAAATCCCACATGGCTGAAACAACCTAATGTAGTTACATTAATGGCTGGTGATTTTAAGACAGTACAGATTAGAATCTTAATTGCTGTTATAGAGAAATTACAGGATGTCATAGAATTAAGTATTCAGCATCTAGATAAATATGGTACATCTATTCCATGCGAGCAATTATCTTTATTTCAAGAATATTCAGACCGTATAAGAGTAGATATCGCATATCGGGATTTGGGCGTTAATCCAGACCAATACAAGGAAGTAAAAAGCATGGTTCGTAAATTAATCAGTATTCCTGTAGAGCTTGATGTTAAAGACCCAATAACAGGTGAGGATAGTTGGTCTATTACTGGTTTATTCACTAAGGCAAATATACCCAAAACTCCTTATTCAAGAGGTTTTTCTTTAGAAATGGATAGAGAGGTTGCTAAAGTTTTCATTAATGTTGATAGAGGTTTTACACGCTATATAAAAGAGATAGCTTTAAGAGCGCAAAGTAGATATACAATAAGAATGTATATGCTGATTAGCTCATGGAAAGAAAAAGGTGGTTTTTCTATCTATGTGGATAGATTTCGGAAATTCTTAAAATTAGAAGATAAATACCCCGAATTTAAAGATTTGTATAAACGTGTAATACGCCCTGTTTACGATGATTTGTTTGAACAGGCTGATTGCTGGTTTGAAATGGCAGAAGTTTATCGTAATTCAGGCGATACACAGCCTTATAAACTTAATTTCAAAGTTATTAAGTCTGCATTATCAAAGAAGGAAGAAGAACTATTAAAAGGACAAAAGAAGATGATAACGAATTTTTGTTCTTTGCACTTTGCAATGAAGGACGAGCATTTGCAGCAGTTTATTCCACAGATTACATTAAGCAACTATAAAGCAGTAGTAACTAAGATGCTTTATCTAGGCGAATATGTTAGAGATAACTGGAATAAAATTTCAAATAAAGCAGAATATTGTTTATCCGTATTATTAAAAGAAGTAGAAATACTCCCCGGAATGATTGGAGAAGAAAAAGAAGATGAATAAAAGTTGGGTTTTTGTCCCTAGGAGGGGTCTAAAAGTTGGGTTTTTGTCCCTAAGAAGTTGGGTTTTTGTCCCTAAGAAGTTGGGTTTTTGTCCCTAAGAAGTTGGGTTTTTGTCCCTGATTTTTTACCATTATCTGTTGTTTTTCAGATAGTTACCCTTTCATTTTTAAGGGTACTACCATCACTAGCTGATAAAAAAAACCTGATAATCATACCAACACACAAAAAAGGAACTTTTCTTATTACATAAACCCATAAAAAAGGAACTTTTCTCATAATCTTAACACAAACTTTAGGGAAAAGAACATCTATTAACAAAAAAAGACACTATATGATACAAATAATCAATCAAAAGTTGGGTTTTTGTCCCTATCTAAAAAAAACATATTTTAAAAAGTTGGGTTTTTGTCCCTATGCTTTTTTGATATACTGTAGGGAAAGAAATTGATACCGAATTATCATTCCTGGCACACCCTGTAGAACGACCTTTTGATACCAAATACAAAAAGCAGCCGGAAGCCGGACGCAAAAAATTGATACCATAAAACATTAGGGAAAAAGAACAGGAACAAAATACAATATTATATATATAAATAATATGTGAATATATAATATATAAACAAATAATATATAATATGTGATTAACACGCTTCACTTCCAGAGTTCCAGAAAGAGCCACACGAAAAATCTTCTTTTCCCTAAAGTTCCTTGTGTCGTTTCTCTCTATACTTGAATACAGGAAAACGGCTGCATCATAAAAGAAAAGACACCGACACCATTCAGGAACTACCGCCCATCGGTAAAAGGATTGCATCTAATTGATACCTTTTCTGCCTGCACTGGAGAGAAACCGGGAAGGTATTTGATACCGTACTTTTCCGGGTTCTGCCCGGCATGGACGATAAGAGAACATTATTATGATACCAAAAAAACTTATCTAATTGTATTTTTTTCCCTTTTGTTTGGGAGGGTGTTTAGTAATTTATATATTTGCGTTTGTAGAAATTAATAGCAAGATGTGTTTTTGTGGACACAAAAACCAAATCTTGCCTGATAAATCAGGAGTTTAGCCCCCTCGCAACTTGGGGGCATATATTATTTAGTATCATAGTATGAAAGCAAATAAAAGAGATAGAATAGTGAAAGTTCGCTTAACGAATTTAGAATATGAAGAACTAACTAAAGCTTCTAAATCTAGCAAATGTATGTCAGATTATTTTAGACAGAGAGTCTTTAGGAAAGGAGTTGGTCTTATTGACCCTAAAGAATTTATTCGTTCGATGGATGAAATTTGTTTGGAAATGAAACGTATAGGAAATAATATAAATCAGTTGGCTAGGTATGTAAATATTCATAAGGAAGAAGTTAATCAAGAGGTTCTTAATGAGGTAGAAAAGAAAATGGCAGACTATGTAATTATGCAAGATAAATTGAATGTTACTTGGCGTAAGTTGATGTCAATCAAATAATATATGTATATATAATATTTATATATATAATTTTAGTGATAAAGACAGCGTTACTATTTCTTTCCCTAAAGTTCCTTGTGTCGTTTCTCTCTATACCTGAATACAGGAAAACGGCTGCATCATAAAAGAAAAGACACCGACACCATTCAGGAACTACCGCCCATCGGCAAAAGGATTGCATCTAATTGATACCTTTTCTGCCTGCACTGGAGAGAAACCGGGAAGGTATTTGATACCGTACTTTTCCGGGTTCTGCCCGGCATGGACGAAGAGAAAACATTATTATGATACCAAAAACTTTAGGGGAAAATATTATATATATAAATAATATATGAATATATAATATTTGTATATTTATTGTATGAATAAATTATATTGAAATATTCTTTTATTGAATATTTGTTTGTATATTTGCGGTGTGAAGTTATAAATATGGTAGTAGTAGTTTTAAAGGCAACTTCTTTCGCTGGTATTGATTATAATGAGCGAAAGAATGAGGAAGGCAAGAGTGAACTTCTTGTTGCAGAAAATTTTGCTATGAATCCAGATAATTTGAAGAAGTCGGATTATATAGCTTATATGGAATCTGTCTGTAGGACTAATCCAGCGGTCAAGGCAAAACAATTTCATGCAGTGATTTCATGTAAGGGGCGTGAATATTCGGCAGAGGATTTGAAAAATGTAGCTTTGCAATATATAAATAAAATGGGTTATGGAAATAATCCTTATATGATATATTTTCATTCTGATACAGAAAATAATCATGTACATATTGTTTCTACACGAGTACAGAAACACAGAAGAAAAGATGCTGTGCACAGATATATTCAAAATACATGGAGTTTTCTTTTTCTACAGTGCAGCAATATAAGTTGTTACTTGAACAATCAGGATGGAAATTAAGAGAAAAGGATGGATTATTAATTTTGTATAAGGGTGGTGAAAAGCACGCTTCAATTCAATTAGAGCAGATAAAAGATAAAGCTAAACAATATACACCTGATGAAGAAAGAAGAAAACAGATAACAGCTCTTTTATTTAAATATAAGCAAGGACTTTCCTATACAGAACTTCAAACTTTGATGAAAGATAAGTTTGGTATAAATTTAGTCTTTCATACAGGAAAAGGACATACTAAACCTTATGGATATACATTAATTGATTATAGAAATAAGAGAGTTTTGAAAGGTGGGGAAGTTATGGATTTGAAGGAACTTTTAGTAGAGCCTAATAAACAAGCAAAAGTTGAACACTGTAATAGTATAATTAATCTTCTTTGAAAGATGGAACAAAATATACAATGGATAGTTTCAAGAAATTAATGTTAGATTACGGTTATAGGTTTTCAATGAATGGCACAATATTTATAAATGGTGATGATAAGGCTTTATTGGTTCTTGATAAAAAACTGTTGAAAGAACTTAGATATAATAGCAGAGTGTATGAAGCAAATAAATTTAATGTTGCTACACTTAAAGAAGCCGAGTTGTTAAGTAGAATTTATCATGTGAAAAAAGATGATATTTTGATTCAAGAGCATATGGATAAAAAAAATACTGTCTATACTGATATGATAAATAGTTATTTGGCTCATAGTTCAGATTTACATTCTACATTAAGAGAAAAAGGAATTCTTTTTGTTGAAGATGATAATTTAGTTTATCTAATAGATAAAAAGAATAAAGTAATCGTAAGTACTGATGATTTAGGAATCAATATTATAAAAGATGGCTATAGTAAAGATAGGATTACTCTAGTTACTCTTGATAAGATGGAAAGAATAAATGTTGAACAAGATTCAGAACTGGCAAGGGGATTTAATCTGATTGATGCTATTTGTGATATTCTTAGCCAGCATATAAATGTACAGCAAGATAAATCTCCTAATAGGAAAAAGAAAAGAGGACAGCAACAAAATTAATAAATATAAGTAAGATATGATAATATTATTTGGGAATCAGAAAGGCGGTTGTGGTAAAACGACTAATTGCATACAATTTGCCAACTATCTAGTAGAAAAAGGAAAAGAAGTTCTAGTATTGGATTTAGATTTTCAGCGTTCATTATCGGATAGAAGAAAAGAAGATATTGCGACCTATGATAATGAACCTAAATATGAGGTTATACAAACCGATATATCTAATGTTGCTAAAATTATTAGTGATTTTACTTGTTGAGCAAGGAAATCTATTAATAGATTTGCCTGGTAAGATTGATGATGATGCTCTGGGAACTATTCTTAAAGCTGCGGATATAATAATATGCCCATTTAAATACGATAAATTTACAATGGATAGTACAGGTTTTTTTATCCAAGTGTTACAGTATTTAAATGTAAAAGCTAAAATATTCTTTTTACCTAACAATATGAGAACTGCGGTAAGATATGAAACAAAAGAACAGGTAGTTGATATTCTTAAGCAAGTTGGTTTTGTTACAGATGAAATACCAGCTTCTGTTGCTATGGAACGTATAAATACATTAGCAATTAGTAATGAGTGTATTGATAAGGTGAAGAATGCTTATGATTATATCATTCAAGAAGGAGCAATAAAATAAAATATTCTTTTAATAGATATTTGTTATAAAGTTATTCATTTATTGTATATATTTGCACATGGCTGATAAATTAAGGAAAAGCAAAATGAAGGTATTTCTAGTGTTCTGGAAATAGCTAAAATGATAAGAGGTGAAGAATTGCATGGGAGTAGTATAAATGAAGCTCCTATTCAAGAAGCTAAATATGAAGTTGAAGAGGAGAAAGAACCACTTCATGTAGAAATGGAAACAACTTCTTCGGAAGTTTTTAATTTTAATGGCTCTAGTGAAATGGATTTGACGGACTTATTAGAGTACATTAAAGGAAAAAATTATAATTGCAAGGAAGTTCTATATGTTGATACAGATGTAAAAGAGGTGTTTGGGTTGCTCAAAGCTAAAGCCAAAATACCTATTTCATCTTTAGTTTCGTTTATTTTGGAAGATTGGTTAACTAAACACCGTAGCGACATAAGGTCTTTGATTAAGCAAAAGAACCGTTTTCTTTAGTACAGAAAAAGGGTCGTTTTGTGAAACAAAAGATTTTTGGTTAGGCTATAGACCCGTCCAATGGGTTTTTCCTCATTGGACGGATATTTTAGATAGAAACAATAATTTCTTTAGGGATTCCTGTATAATATGCTATTTTTTCTACAGGAATATTATCTTCTCTCATTTTTATTATAATATCAATATTTTCTTTAGTAATAGAAGAAGGTATAAACGTAAATAAAATGTCTGACAATTTGCTTATAGCCTTAATAACTTTTTGTTTGTCAGATTCTTTTTTTAAGTCTATTTCACTGAAAGTTGAAAGTTTATCATGCAAAATAAGATAATATATTCCTCCTATTATTAGTGCAGATATAGTTACAATGTCAATATCTGTATTGGAGAATATGTTTGAGAATTTTTGGCATAAAGGTAACGTGTGCAATTCCCGTAGTTGAGCGGTACGTTGACTAGTTTCATTGTTATTAGCTAGTTCCCATTTTAGAAGTTCTTGCATGATTTTATTTTCTGATAAAGATTGAAATAAACCTACAAGAATGTTCATATATAGTGCTTTATCGTTACTAGATTGTTTTTGTGATTTTACAATATCGCTAAACCAATAGTCGTATTTTTTTACATACTCGTCAATGAACTTATTCAAATCATCATATCTGTTATAGAATTGTACAGGCTCAATTTCAGCTTGTCGCATAATACCTGTAACTGTTAGATTAGAAAATCCTTCAGTTTCAATTAAATGGGTTGCCGCATTAATAATGCTTTCCTTTATGTCTTTGGCACTTCTTCGCTTTCTCCTTTCTTTCATTATTATTTTATTTTTATGTTCTTATTTATATCATTAAGAGTATTGACTAAAGATTCTAATTGTTCAAGTTTATGCGTGGCAAGAACGCTGACCCTTAATCTTGCTTCTTTGGTTCTTACAGCCGGATATACAATTCCAATTGTAAAGATACCTTTTTCTTGCAACATTTTAGCAATTTCGTAAACCTTTTTATTATCTCTTATCATAATAGGAAAAATAGGGGAAACAGATTTTCCTATGTCGAACCCTTCTTCTTTCAACCGTTTTCTAAGATAGTTCGTATTTTCCCAAAGTTTGGTTCTTATTTGTGGTTCTTTTTTTATAATCTCTAAAGCTTTTAGTATGGATGCTGTGACTTGTGGGGTAGGGGCTGCTGAAAACACATTGCTGTCCGCATAAAATTTCAAGTATTGTATTATCTTCTTCGAAGCTGCTGCAAATCCCCCTACGCAACCAAATGACTTGCTGAATGTGCCAGTAATAATATCAATTTGACCTAAACAGTTATAGTATTCAGCTGTTCCTCTGCCATTGGCTCCCATTACTCCTATTCCATGTGCATCATCTAACATCAGCATGGTTTCATAAGTCTTGCAAAGAGTAATAATTTCCGGAAGTAAAGACAAATCCCCATCCTGGGAATATACACCATCTATTATTACAAGTTTAGTTTGATATTGCCCTTTGACTTCTTTTAGTACCTTCTCCAAATATTCTAGGTCGTTATGCCCAATTCGTTTTATACCTAAAATCCGCAGGTAGTTAATTAGGATGTTTAAAGATTCTGATTATCCGTTTATGCACCTGTTATATTCGCAATTACTAGTCTGTCAAAGAGTTTGTCTCCAAAATACCGTCTGTTTAATTTGTAAATAAACTCGTTGAGATACAACTGTAAGTATTTCCTTTTGATTTTATGGTAGTTGCCCAGCAATGTCCGTTTTGCATTACTGATTGCGATATGCACCCATTTGAGTGTTTCCTTGGTGGTTTTGGCGTCTGATTTCTCGGTGACGTGCAATTCCACCAGATCGGAGATGTCAACGTAAGAAGTGCTTTTGTCCGAAAATACGATGGCATCATCCTCCATGCAGTCCCTGACCACGCCGTTGATTCCTTCACTTTGATGGCTATCCAGTACCCTGGCCTTGAAATAACGCACATGCTTCTCCTTTTTGCCCGTTTCGATATCTTCCAACGGGGTGCTTTCGGCCATCACCGCAACGTTCTGCTTTCCCTCGGCTCCCCGGCCACGTGTACCCTTGCCTCGCTCGATTTCCTTACTGGCCACCGAAAAGTAACCCTCATCCAGTTCTATCATCCCTTCCAGTGTATACCTTGCATCCCGGTTGCCCATCGCCCTGCGGAGTTTGTGTACCATCGCCCATACCGGTTCGTAACGCTTCAATCCTAATTGCTTCTGGAGTTCGTTGGTGGAGAATCCCTTTTTTGTGCAACTCATCAGGAACATCGTTTTGTACCACACCAGAAACGGCAGCTTGGAGCTCTCCATGATCGTACCGCTGCGCAACGAGGTGCGGAAACGGCAACCTTTGCATTCATAACTCCATTTACCCTGTAACCAATAATGGGAAGTGCCCCCGCATCGCTTGCAGACAACCCCTTCCTTATCACGCTGCTCCTTGAAATGCAAACGACAATCTTCCTCCGAACCGAAATGAGCCGTAAAACTGAATATGTTCATAATCCCTGCTTTTTGAGCGCTAATATACTAAAAATATTAGGTGTGTTTGCGGAGAATCAGATAGATTTTTCAAAACACTCAAGTCCATACTCGCATTATGAAAAATTAATAAATTAGATGAAAGATATTTAGAAAGTTCGTCTTCCCATAATTCTTGAAAATTAAGGGAAAATTCTACATCTTCATATGAAATTCCGTGTATTGAAGTATGAGTTTTTAAAAACTTTTCTGATTTTGGTGGATTTATATAGTGTTTTGTCGAATAAACTATTGTGTCATTTTTCACGAAGCATAATCCGATTGCACAAGCACTTAATCTACTGTTATTTGCTGTCTCAAAGTCAATAGCAATAAAATCAAATTTATTTTCAAAGTACTCAGGGAATGTATGAGGATTTTTAAATTGATTGAATTTCAATTTTTGCAAAATCGCTTGTTCGTATTGAGGTTTTACTTTATAACCAACTTGTTTTGCTTTTTTTAGCCAAGGTTCAAGAATATAGTTTGGTGTATTTTCGATAAAATTATAGAATAGAAATTCATTGTTTGTTTCAGGATTTATTCCCGAAACTTCCATTTCAATTTGATTTTTTGGTTTAGGTTTAAAAAAGTTAAACATAGTTCATTTTGTATAATTCAGACGAGTTTTGGTGTAATATGGCATATAACGTTTGGCAAATTGGCGATGGAGCCGACTTTTAGCACAAATGTTGAATAGAATTACTAATCTTCAACATTGCACAAAAGTTCAATAGAAGTACTTCACCGGCTCTATTGCCAATTTGTTTGTTATGTGCCGTTTTATTCCATTTTATACATTTAACAATTGCTGAAACGTAAAGTCGGGTTTAAACATTTCAATTTCGTTTTGAGTTGATTCTTCTTGTGCTTCTTTGCCATAGATAAACATTTGCTGTTCATAATTTTTAACAGCCTCTTCAATGCTATTAAATTTTCCATCGGCTAGATTATCAGACAATATCAAGGCATCCACCAACCCACTATTTACTCCCTGCCCTGCAAAAGGCGGCATCAAATGTGCGGCATCCCCAATCATTGTTATGGGTAATGGGCGCTTGCTTTTCCAAGGCTTTTCTAAAGGAAATATCCGTGTAGCCAATCCTACAAATGACAACGTCGTATGAATCAATTCTTTGTAGCGTTCGTCCCAATCGGAAAATTCTTTCAGAAGAAAATCAACGACACTATTTCTGTTTTGAAAATCTACCTGCGTTTGGTTTTTCCATTCATCAGGTGTTTTAAAACTTATTCCAAAATGCAATGCACCATTATTATTGGGGTTAGCAAATAATAAATTACCTTGGTGAGATGCCATTAGCCGGTTTCCATTGCATAGCTGAAAAAATCCAGGACAGTTTATCTCTGGTTGATGAATATCGGCTTGTATATTGAAAGTACCTGTTTCTTCAACTTCCGTGTCGGTAACAAATTTTCTTACCTTGGACATCCCGCCATTGGCAAGAATAACCAAATCTGCTGTTTCACTCGGTTTATTCTCAAAAGTTAGTGTCCACTTCTTCTTACCAGGTTCAAGCATAACAAGTTTTCTATCCCAAATAACCGTGTCGTTTTCTAAACTATTCAACAAGATAGCCCTTAAGTCATTTCTGTTTATTTCAGGATTGTCAAATCGATTTTCGGGCTTTACATTTTTTGTGGATAAAATATTGCCTTTTTCATCAGCAATATTTACACCCATTGGTAAGGCTAAGTCATAATAAGTTTGTAACAATCCCGCTTTTTTCATTGCTTCCTGACCTGAACCTTTGTGTAGGTCAAGGGTTCCACCAAAAATTCTTGCCTCTCGGTCGTTGTCTCTTTCGTAAACTGAAACGTCTATGCCGTTTTGCTGTAATAATTTTGCCATAGTCAGTCCAACGGGTCCACCACCAATTATTGCAACGTTCTTATCACTAAGTAAATTCATTTGTTTGTCTGTATCTATTCGCATTGTCATTCAAAAATGGCACATAACGGGAAACGCATTGGCGAAGTGGCGGATAAATTGGACAAAAAGTTCAATTTAGCGAGAACGTAGCCGATGTGTTTCCACAGAGCTAACTTACAAATAAAAAGCGAATGTGGAACACATTCGGCGGAATAAAATGCAGAAACTTTCAATTTAGCACTTAACCTGCCATTTTGCCAATGCGATGTTATGTGAAGGAATTTTTAGTATCTTTGTATTCAAATAATTCACATTTTATGTATTTCAGCAAGCCTTGGTAATTAAAAATTAAAGTAAATTATTAAATCGTCTTTTTGAGACGGTTGCTATTTGGTACGTTAATTTTTAATTTAAAATAAGGTAATAATGAAAAATATAAAACCCTTAACTTTTCCGTTTAATTCGGAAAATAATACATCCATAAAACAAAGTCTTTTTCGATTTCGAGAATATTTTGATTCTTCTACAATTGTTGGTTTAGGCGAAAACGCACATTTCATAAAAGAGTTTTTTACATTCAGGCATCAAGTTATTGAGTTTTTAGTAACTGAATGTGATTTTGACACCTTGGCATTTGAGTTTGGTTTTTCTGAAGGATTAGAAGTTGATAAGTGGATAAAATCACAAATTCCATTCGACGATTTGGATAAGTTACTGTCACACTTTTATTATCCAAATGAGTTTAAAGATACTTTGCTATGGCTTCGTCGGTATAATCAAGACAATAATAATCAAATTACCTTTTTAGGTGTGGATATTCCTAAAAATGGAGGTTCTTATTTTCCAAACTTTCGTATTGTATCTGATTATTTGCAAAGACTTTCAATCGTTTCTTCTGATGTCTTACAGAAGATTTTAAATCTTGCTGAGAAATTTGATTTCTATTCGACTTCTCAGCTTGCGTTAAATTTATCGCTTTTTGATGAAGCTGAACATAATGAATTAAAAGCATTGCTATTAAAAGTTTACATTCGTTTGATTACTCTTCAACCAAAATTAGAAAGTTTAGAATTTCAATCGATAGTTCATCAAGTTAAAGGCTTGATTTATATGAATTATAATGCTGATGCTATGGAAAGTTTCATTACTGAAAGGGGAATTGAAGGAGATATGGGAGCAAAAGACCAGTATATGGCAGAAAGCATTGATTGGTTTTTGAAAAATTCACTTGGTAAAAAGATTATTTTGGTTGCCCACAATGCTCACATTCAAAAAACTCCGGTAGATTTTGATGGATTTATTAGTTGTTATCCAATGGGGCAAAGACTTTCGATGACTTTTGGAGAAAAATATAAAGCATTTGCAATAACTAATCTACGTGGAGAAACTGCGGCATTGTATCCTGATAATGATTATCAATTTGGCTTTAGGGTTGATAAATTTCCACTTGATTTTCCAGAGTCGGATTCTGTTGAATTTATTATGCAAGAATTTGGAGGAAAAGAATGCTGTTTACTAATGAACAGAAGTACGGAATTAAAAAATTGTAATAAGATTCGATTTGATTCGATGTGCCTAAAAACTGAAATAGAAGAAGCTTTTGACGGAATTTTTCTAATAGAAAAATCAACTGTTTCAGAAGTAGTGGATTGAGAATTTATAAATTTAATTTCGAAACGGCACTTTCTTTTTGGAGGTGCCGTTTTATTCTTTCACATAACGTGCCGCGTATTGGCGATGGGCGGGATTTTTAGCACTGAACTTTAATCGAAGAACAGAAGTTGAATTTTGCACTTCCGTTGATACGAAGCCGTTCAGCCCGCCTATTGCCAATACGATGTTGTACGACGTAGTTATGTTTTGGGTTTTAGTCCAGCTAAATATTTTCGTATGTCATTTTCTAATTTATCCGGGTATTTGTACTCTAATTTTTTTGACAATTCAGTTCCTATTTCTGAAACTAAATCAGTCATTGAAAATAGAGCAGTCCAATTTTCCTTTATATCGCTCCCTGAAAATGTTTGTTCTGTTTTAGCCCACATTTCCTGGTTAAGATACTTTTTGAAAAGCCGTCCATATTTATTGGTCGTTATGTTCCAATTGTGTTCACTTGCAATGTGCCATTCAATTAAAGGAATTAAATATTCTGTGCGAATAACGGTTTCCGACATAAATTTCGCATAGAATATTTCATCTCTCACAAGACACTTTGCCACGTAAGTTGTGTCCCACCAAAAATCGTTTATTAGATTTTGAAACTCTTTTTCAGACGGTTTTTTGATAATGGAAATTTGATAAGTTGGTTTCAGCATTTGCTTTGTAATACCATCTTTATCAATTAAAATTTTATAACCAATATCCCAATCTTCTGGTAATTCTTTCTCTTGCGTTTCCTTTATAAATTTTGATTTGCTGTAAAGTTTAAAATCTACTTTCACACCGTCTTCATAAAGTAGCATTTTCATTGCGTGTTTATGGTTAAAACAACTTTCGTCTTCTTCAATCATAGCAATTGGATTTCCGAATTTAAGCGTCCAGCTTTTGTCTGAAATGTAATTTGTATTATCCTCAAAAACAAATTCAATGTCTAAATCACTAAATTCGTCAACAAGTGCTAAAGGATTTACAAGTGAACTTGTCAGAAGAAGAACTCTTACATCTTCGTTTTTCTCCGACCATTCTATAATTGTTCTTAACTTTTCTTCTCTGACTTTCATTTTGTTTGGTTCGGTTTTACTATGTCGTACAACGGTTCTCAGCTATACGCAGGCAGGGATTTTAACCACTGAACTTCCTACGAAGAACTGAACTTTAAATTTACCACTTAACTGTCCTACGAAGCACGAAACCCCTGCTTGCGTATAGGTGATGTTATGCGGTCGGTTTTCATTTTCTCTTCTTTCTCGTTAATTTGTCAAGCAAAGTTACTAAATTTGCAGTCAAGCAATTTCAATTTTTGAATTATGTATTTCAGCAGACCTTGGACTTCTATCTAAGTGATAGGCAGTCCTGAAAATTCCAATCTCTTTTAGGTCAAGACAATTAGTCTATGGGTTTCGTGTACCGACTTTTTTGTAAAGGCGTTACGTTGTCATAGTTGCTCTGTCGGGTAATACTGTCTATTCACCCTCAAATCCGCAACTAAGCCCTTGAACGTCCTTATTGCGTTTACACGTCCTCTCATTACTGAATTTGCAGATAATTTGAACTTGAAGCACCCACTTCTGCCTACAATATCCACAATGTGACTTGAGGCAATACACAATATCATTCCCATAAGTTGTAGGCATTATCCAAAATCAGTCTGGAAAACATCTGCGTAAGCATTATTACAGGTATAGATGTTCAGCACATACCGCCTTGATGTCCTGATCCACTTGGCTGGTACAGAGATAAACCTGAAGACAAACGCTTTTATGCGACTTGTTGCATTGAGCCCGAACTTCTTTACGTCAAGTCTTTGAATAATGGCCTTGTAAAGTTACGGATAAGTGCTGTAAGAAGAAGGAACACTGTGTTCTCTGCCATGAAGGATTTGGGCAATCTGTCCCACCCGAAACCATTGTTCATATCATCGAAGATACGTTCCTTTCCTCCACGAAGGTTATAGAACTCGACAATTTCTCTTACGGAAGAATCATAGTCGTTAGTCAGGATACAACGGTATGTATTCTCCTTCCCAAAATCCTGCACACCATCCATCCGTTTCTGTCTTTGAATCACAAGTCGATATGCCTTACCTTTCCACTTCTCAACAAGGATAGAGTTCAATTCAAACTCAATGCCATTGATTTCCTCAGTTTTCCAGCCTTTGAGAGCAAAGGTGTCATTGTAGATCGAACTGCAGCGGTTAGCACGGATATAGAAGGACTTGCAGTGTTTTCTATTTCCTCCTGATTTCCTCGGAACATGATCCACAATCAGCTCTGAAGCGATTGATAGTGAGCCCATTCTGTTCAAATCTCGCAAAGAACCTCTTCAGCGTGTCCTTCTGATGGAAACGAACATTTGTGTTACCATCGCTATTCTCTATACCGACTATCAAATCGCCAATAACCGCCACGCCAGGGCGATAACCAAGGAACTTCTTGTATGTAGGCTTTGCATCATACTTCTCTGTCTCTATGAACTGATGGTCGAAATCAACATCATACATCTCACCCTCTTTCAGTTGGCCAGATGCAAATATACAATTGAGCAATAAAGTATTGAGTGTCAGCCGTATTGAAATCGTAGGTCTTGCCCATATCTGATGTGTATGAAATGTTTTCTTGCGTCAACTCCTTTATCGCCCTGAGGATAGTATCAGAGCTACAAGTGCGAAGTGTCGGATGAAGCGAGAGGTGGTTCATCAAATGAGTAGTGACATCCTCAATACATGAACCGCTACAGAAGTAGATACTCATGAGAGAACGGATGATTTCGCTGTACTGATAACCGAACGATCTACACCTTAGACCGAGGGTTGAGTCGATTACAGATGATAATGTGGAGTCAAATTGCTCCATGATTGAAAATAATCCCCCAAAAGGAGTGAGTCTCTCAGATTTAATTTGTATCTTCGCCATGTCTATCGTCGGATTCTCTTGTTTTTTTTGCAACACTAAGATAAGTGAAAATTCTGACATGGCAAAATCCTGAGCAACTTTTTGTTGCTCAGGTACTTAAAAAGTTTAATTTATAATAGTGTTGCGGAATTAAGGATAAATGAAAAATATTTTATTTGTAGTTTTTATTTCAATGATATTTTTATTTGTTTGCTGTAACACAACAACGAATAAAAACATAATTGAAACAGAAATTTCTGATTTTGACAAAATTTTAGATAGTTTTCAAGTAAATGGTTCAATTCTAATTTATGATAACGACAAGAATACTTTTTACTCAAATGACTTTGATTGGGCTAAAAACGGAAAATTACCTGCATCAACATTCAAAATTCCAAATTCTATAATTGCTGTTGAATTAGGCATTATTGAAAATGATACAACTATTTTAAAATGGAATGGCGAGCAGAGAAAAATGGATATTTGGGAAAAAGATTTATCATTTAAAGATGCTTTTAGAATTTCCTGTGTTCCTTGCTATCAGGAAATTGCAAGGAAAATCGGAACAATTAAAATGAAAGAATATTTAGAAAAATTTGAGTATAAAAATATGATTTTTGACAGTTTAACGATTGACAATTTTTGGCTTGAAGGAAATTCAAAAATATCTCAAAAACAACAAATCGACTTTTTAAGGAAATTCTATTTTTCAAAATTTCCAATTTCTGATAGGACAATAAAGATTGTCAAAAATATTATGGAAATTGAGCGAACTGAAAATTACATTTTAAGCGGTAAGACTGGATTAAGTTCGATAGAAGAAAAATATAATGGTTGGTTTGTTGGTTATGTTGAAACAAAATCTAATGTTTATTTTTTTGCAACAAATGTAATTCCGACAGACGGATTGAATGTTGATGATTTTATTTCATCGAGAATTAATGTAACAAAAAATGCGTTAAAGCAAATGAATATAATGAAATGATAAATGCCACTAACATATGGTAGCCGATAATTGCCGGCTTTCGTGCCAACTTGATACTTTGGTGCTTTTAACGAACCGAAGTGCTAAATTGATACGAAAGTGCTGTAAATCCGGCAACTACGGCTACCATTTTTCGTTATGCGGCAGCTTAAAAGACGACACCAAACCAGAAAAATCATCTTGACAACCACCCGACTTTGAACTACGAAGGATGAAATTTTTCAGGGACAACTTCCAGCATTTCCAAAAAACAGTTTACCCATTGACTTGGAGACAAACAAACAATTTGAGCATTAAGGTTTAAACCGAATTTTTCCGAAATTGACCTGACCTGACTTTTCCTGAAAATCGACTTTAAAGCTGTTTTTACAGATAAATCAGGTTTCTCTAACAGACAGGAAATAAATGCTAAGTATTTGGCTTTAAACTTAAAATCAAAAAATAACTGTTTTCTTTTAATGTTTAACAGGGCTGATTTGACAGTTGGCGGTGGAAAGAAACTTTCAGGACCTACCTCATAGACAAGTTTCAAATCAAAAAAAGTATGATAGAAAACGGTATATGGATTGTAAAGCTTCCTCGAAAATAACTTTTGTGTAGGTTCTAACTGAAGGACAATGGAACCTCCCAGAAAATTTCCAAGACTCTCAAACATCAGGATTTTGAAAATATCGGAAGTAATGCCATAAGGAATATTTGACACCACTTTGAAAGGAAATTTCGGAACTGCAAAATTCCTAAAATCACAACCGACAACTTGAACATTTCGGGCATCAGAAAATAATTTTCGTAAATGTTCAACCAAAGCTGTGTCGTTTTCAATAGCAACAACATTGTTGGCGATTTTTAATAAATGAACAGTAAGAAACCCCTTGCCTGCCCCAATATCTAAAACCGTATCCTGATTACTTATATTTGCTTGTCTTATTGCATCTTTTATTAGCACTTTATCAATAGTAAAGTGCTGACCCGTAAAACGAACGGGCAATTTCTTTTTTGTCATTAGTAACTTCTTACAGGTGAATACTTGAATTCAAATCGTGGAGAAGTGATCCTTAATTCCGCAACACTATTATAAATTAAACTTTTTAAGTACCTGAGCAACAAAAAGTTGCTCAGGATTTTACTATAAAATTTTCACTTATCTTAGTGTTGCAAAAACAAGAGAATCCGACGATAGACGCGAGAATTAAATCTGAGAGACTCACTCCTTTTGGGGGATTATTTTCAATCATGGAGCAATTTGACTCCACATTATCATCTGTAATCGACTCAACCCTCGGTCTAAGGTGTAGATCGTTCGGTTATCAGTACAGCGAAATCATCCGTTCTCTCATGAGTATCTACTTCTGTAGCGGTTCATGTATTGAGGATGTCACTACTCATTTGATGAACCACCTCTCGCTTCATCCGACACTTCGCACTTGTAGCTCTGATACTATCCTCAGGGCGATAAAGGAGTTGACGCAAAACATTTCATACACATCAGATATGGGCAAGACCTACGATTTCAATACGGCTGACACTCTCAATACTTTATTGCTCAATTGTATATTTGCATCTGGCCAACTGAACAGGAGGGTGCGATGTATGATGTTGATGTCGACCATCAGTTCATAGAGACAGAAGTATGATGCAAAGCCTACATACAAGTTTCCTGGTTATCGCCCTGGCGTGGCGGTTATTGGCGATTTGATAGTCGGTATAGAGAATAGCGATGGTAACACAAATGTTCGTTTCCATCAAAGGACGCTGAAGAGGTTCTTTGCCAGATTTGAACAGAATGGGCTCACTATCAATCGCTTCAGAGCTGATTGTGGATCATGTTCCGAGGAAATCGTGGAGGAAATAGAAAAACACTGCAAGTCCTTCTATATCCGTGCTAACCGCTGCAGTTCGATCTACAATGACACCTTTGCTCTCAAAGGCTGGAAAACTGAGGAAATCTATGGCATTGAGTTTGAATTGAACTCTATCCTTGTTGAGTGGAAAGGTAAGGCATATCGACTTGTGATTCAAAGACAGAAACGGATGGATGGTGTGCAGGATTTTTGGGAAGGAGAATACACATACCGTTGTATCCTGACTAACGACTATGATTCTTCCGTAAGAGAAATTGTCGAGTTCTATAACCTTCGTGGAGGAAAGGAACGTATCTTCGATGATATGAACAATGGTTTCGGGTGGGACAGATTGCCCAAATCCTTCATGGCAGAGAACACAGTGTTCCTTCTTCTTACAGCACTTATCCGTAACTTTTACAAGGCCATTATTCAAAGACTTGACGTAAAGAAGTTCGGGCTCAATGCAACAAGTCGCATAAAAGCGTTTGTCTTCAGGTTTATCTCTGTACCAGCCAAGTGGATCAGGACATCAAGGCGGTATGTGCTGAACATCTATACCTGTAATAATGCTTACGCAGATGTTTTCCAGACTGATTTTGGATAATGCCTACAACTTATGGGAATGATATTGTGTATTGCCTCAAGTCACATTGTGGGGTAAGGGGATATTGTAGGCAGAAGTGGGTGCTTCAAGTTCAAATTATCTGCAAATTCAGTAATGAGAGGACGTGTAAACGCAATAAGGACGTTCAAGGGCTTAGTTGCGGATTTGAGGTTATATTTGTTCCTTTTAGTCCAGCCATTGCGCTTGTGTGGATATAAGGGTCTATCAATGCAATATCATTTTGACCCAATAAGGCTCTTAGTATTCCGGCATTTGCTCCAAATCCGGAAGAAAATAAAATAGCTTCTTCTTGTCCTACAAAAGAAGCTATTTCTTTCTCTAGCTGTTGGTGTATGTCGAGATAACCACCTATTACTTGTGCAGCGCAAGCACCTGTTCCATATTTTTTTATAGCATCTATACCTGCTTGTTTAGTTTCTTCTCTTTGTGACATACCTAAATAATCATTAGAAATAAATGCAATAACAGGTTCGTTGAAGCCTTCAATTGCCATTGTTGAACCGATACCTGTATGTGAAGTTATCCAATAGCTTTTACATCCGAAATCATTTAGTTGCTCAATGTACTGCTGGAAATCATTTGCTCTCTCAATAGCATTTTTCCCATAGGATAGTTCAAAGTCTTTTAATGAATGATAAGTTTTTTCCATATTAGTATAATTTAGATTGTATATTGCAAAAATAGCAAATATATTATGTTTTTAAGCATTAACAGTGGAAAAAACAATATAATTCTTATATTATATACAATTTGTATTGTATATTTGCGATATGCAAATGCATTTGCTGAATAATTACTAACTTAAAAATATCGTTTTATGAGAAAACAAATTTTAATTTTATTAGGTTTCTCTTTTAGTCTTATTGCTTGTCAGCAAAACAGATTGAGGTTCTGTGGAGGATAATGCCAATCCAAACGAACTTACTACTAGAGCTGCTTCTATGAGAAGGGTTCCTACACAAGCGGAAAAGGATAATCTTAAAAAGGATTTCCCAAATTTAGATGTAAATAATATTTCTGTAACAGGAGAAGCAACAGGTACATATAATTGTATTGCTTATTCTATGGGGATAACTAACAAATGGATTGACCCAGAATCTTTTTACAATGATTTTTATAGAACAGTATAAAAATGCTAAAACTTTATATGGTTCGTCTTGTAATTATGAACAGACTAGTACAGAAGGTAGCAATGCTACTGTTGATGGTTGGGGAACAAGTAGTATAGATATGACTCATGGAAGTGTTGTATATAGTAGCGTACTGGGAGTCAAAACTTGGGCGTTATTTGCGTATTACCCATAAAAGTGAGCTATCTGGCACTTTGTATGGTAGAATTTTGGTTTCTTTTATCGAGAGTAGAACAAAGACTGATATGTCGGAGATAAAGGAACTTGCAAAACAGATAGCACAAGAAGATATTGAACTTTCTGATGCAGAAAAACAAGCTGTCATTGATAAAGCTGCAAATATATAATAATTGTGAGGTAAAGACTAAGTTTAACGATTTGTTTAATTCATGGAACGAAGAAATTTCAATAAATCCACAAACTAAATATAGTTCAAGTTCTCTCGCTTATACAACATTACCACAGTTTAAAGAAAGAAAGAAGATGGGTAAAAATATTATTCCGTTAATAATGGAAAAACTTTTAGATGAAGATAATTTCTTTTGCTTCCTCTCTATGATGCTATACAGACTGATTCTCAATTAAAATATAAGCTATAAGAAAGGTGATGCAAAGATTCTAGAAGGAGAACAGAATAAGGCTAAAAGAACAGTTCGTCTTTGGCTAAGTCTTTCGGAAATTAAGTAAAATATAACTGACTTTTGGGATAAATAGCTCTTAACGTAATATGCTGTAAGAGCTATTTATATATTTACCTAAAAGTTTTTGGCATCATGGTTTGTTTTCTCTTCGTCCTTTTGTATATGTGGCGTATTCGCGTGCGTCAGAAAGTAAATCTACGTGTAGAGGACATAATTTTAAAACTGAAAAAAATTCTATTCTTTTGGGGCGTAAGTCAATTATTGGTACAGGAGCAATGACTATTGGTCTTGTCTCTTTGTGAAAAGTTCTGAACTTTTATATTTTTCGGAAACATCAGAAGTTCAATCCAGTCAAGAGCTATCTCTGTTGCTGACTCTGTGAGTCTGTTTTCTAATATAGATGAGTTTAAAAAGCCAGAAACGAAATCTTATTCTTATTATCCTGAGACAGATGAATTTTACATTCAATAAATATAATATGTTAGAGAGCTTCCTTTTGCGTTGAAAGTCAGAGGAGGTGGAGTGGTTGGACAGCCTTATCTTTCTACTCAAGGAATATGAGAAAAATTGATACTTTCAGCTTATAGTTCTTCAATTCTATTTAAAGATTTTGCCACCTAGTAGTGAATACCATATTTGATTTATTCAAAGTCTTATAATAAGCCATTGGTTTGTGGTCAATATAACTGACCCAAACAATAAACTTGTTTTGTTTGGGACTCGGAAGTTCTGGAAGTTGGGACCTTATACCATCAACATATAAAGGATATTTTAATATTGAAAATCAGACATATTTAGGAACGGCAGACCCCAATAATCCTTGGAGTGTGTTTAATTATTCTATAGAAGTAAAGAGTAATGGGCAGGTAGGGTATGCAAAATATAATAAAGCAACCACAGCAAGAGTTTCTATTAGAGTTTCAGGATAAATTTAAAGTAAAAAGAAATAGCATTTTGAACCTAAAGCTGTAGTGACGGAGATTAGACCCTGTTGTTGTGTATTCAAATGGTCAGACAGGGGCAGTTGCTGGACCATCAAATATTACAATTTATGCAAAAGATGTAAAAGATACTTCTTGTTATACAGAAAAGGAGCTTTGAAAATTCAATGGCAAATGAAGAACAAATGTTTTACGTCCTGCAATAATAGCCGGCAATTTATTGCCCCTGGCAATTTTAGTAGTGGGGAAATGCCTGATTCAACAATATCTAGGAGCTCCTTATGCTTCCACAACGTATGAGATACCTAAAACATTATCGGTGACTCCGGTAGAAGTTGATGAGCCATCTTTAATTAAAGTAACGACTTATTTAAAGAAATATATAGTGTAAAGGCTGACTATACTATTACTATGACTATCATGGAAATGAAATTTAATGATAGAGAGTTAAATTTAAAGGTTCTTGGTATGGAATAATAAATACTACATCAAAGGCAAAACCAGACGAAATAGTAACAATTCCTTTAGAAGAATATATGAAAAAGTTTATCTAATAATAATCTGCAATAAGAAAAGATTATGAAATCAATATTATATATAATAATTTTATCTGTTATAGCTCCATTGTTTATAGCTTGTTCAGAGGATTTGAACTTATACGCACAGCAAAATACAGTGGTTGAAACTGATTATTCATGTGATGATGTGATTCTTCAAGAACGTAATCCATCTCTTCCAGATGTTATTACAGGACAACCTTCTTTTGATGAGAGTTGACAAAAGTGAATTGCGAGATGATTGGAACTGATAAATATCTAGGTTATGGGTTATAAATTGCTTAAGGAATTATATACCAGAGTGATTTTGACTTTACGCATTCCATACTTGATATTGAATCTCTAAAAGAATATGATGAATCATATATTGATGAAAATTATCCTAACTGGAACGACCAGTCATCGTTTGCTTATTATGATTTTAATAATTATACGCATTTTTCATCAATAAGTAAAACTGTGAAAAGTGGATTTTCTTTAAAATCTAGGATTTTTCTAGGGAAAAACGACAACCGAAACATTTAGAACTTTTATTAATGAATCAAAAGAACAAGCATGGGGAAATAGTGTTGTTTGCTCATGGCAAATTTACCTTTAAGTTCCAATGGTTCTAATAAAGTGTTTGCAAGGCAGTTTTAAGAAGGTCTTTTATTAATAATTTATATACCTCTCTATATCATCTATCATTGATTCATATGGAGATTTTGTTGATTGTTGGTTATTATACAGGTGGAGAGCTTTTGCGCAATATATGGTAATGCGGATTCAAATACGAATGTTGAACAGAAAACTAAATCCTTAGAAAAATATTAATGCTTCCTTGTATATAAGGTGATT
>SCPP01000179.1_pt1 | contig 73242 bp, 83 predicted proteins | sample 6106811 | NCBI WGS metagenome assembly SCPP01 (sample SAMN10720449, study PRJNA508395) | human gut metagenome | isolation source: Participant 2 stool, 15 month | host: Homo sapiens | collected 2018
CATTTCCAACATCATCTGCTTTTTCCTTCTGCTTTGATGAATTATCATAAATATTCTTCATAGCTGTGACCGTTTCATCAACCGAGGTCTGTACTTTAGTAATTGTGTCTGTTATCTCTTTGGACGACTTAGCTGACTGAGCAGCAAGATTTCTTACCTCACTGGCAACAACAGCAAATCCCCTGCCATGTTCACCGGCTCTTGCGGCTTCTATTGATGCATTAAGTGAAAGTATATTGGTTCTGTTAGATATTGAACTAATAACAGCTGCAAATTCTTCAATCTTATTAGACAAAGCTTCAAGTTCTTTAATCTTAGCTGAAGACTCCTCCACAACTTTATTCATTGATTCTATCATTCCAAGGATCTCTTCTACACTTGACATGCTTTCCTTAACCAGATTAAGAGATGTATCTGACGAATTAATAACATCAAATGCATCTTTTTCAAGCTTTTCCTGTGAATCATCAAGTCCATTAAGAATATTGGTGAGATTATTCACCATTGCTTCGTTACTCATAAGTAATCCCCCATCCTGTGTATTTTATATCAGTTTAATTGCTTCCTGAACATTATTAACACCAATTATTTCAATTTTATCATTCTTCTTTATGTTTTTCAAGCATACACCCGGCAATATACATGTTTTAAAACCAAGCTTAACAGCTTCATTAACTCTCTGTTGTGCCTGGCTTACAGCTCTCACCTCACCTGCAAGTCCAACTTCACCAAATATAACTGTCTTTTCGTCTATTGCCCTGTTCTTAAAGCTGCTCACAAGGGCCATCACAATTCCCAAATCAAGCGCTGGCTCACTTACTTTAATTCCACCTGCAACATTCACATAAGCGTCACTGCCTGACATATGTATACCCGCTCTCTTTTCAAGAACAGCCATAAGAAGATTAACTCTGTTATAGTCAGTTCCTGCTGCAGTCCTTCTTGCCATCCCAAAATTAGAATCGCACACCAGTGCCTGAATCTCTACCATTATAGGGCGTGTTCCTTCCAAAAGGCACACAACAACTGAACCTGATGCATTCTCTGGTCTTCCATTGAGCATATATTCTGATGGATTCTCAACTTCCGACAGACCGCTCTGCTGCATTTCAAATACACCAATTTCATTAGTTGAGCCAAATCTGTTTTTTACGCCTCTTAATATCCTGTATGAAGCATATCTGTCACCTTCAAAATAAAGCACCGTATCAACCATATGCTCAAGCATTCTTGGTCCGGCAACTGTTCCTTCCTTGGTAACATGTCCTACAATGAATATAGTAATGTTCAGTCCCTTCGCAAGCTGCATAAGTATGGATGTTGTCTCTCTTACCTGAGAAACACTTCCCGGTGCTGCTGCCACATCTTCTTTATACATAGTCTGTATCGAATCAATTATCACAATCTCAGGCTTATTTCTTGTAAGAATATCTTCTATGTTATCTAAGCTTGTCTCACATAATAACTTAAGTGTTCCACTGCATTTGCCAATTCTGTCTGCCCTAAGCTTTATCTGCTTAAGCGATTCTTCACCGGATATATAAAGTACATCTTTTCCTTCTGCTGACAGGTTGTAACACATCTGAAGCAGAAGTGTTGACTTTCCTATTCCAGGATCTCCTCCTACAAGCACTAAAGAACCAGCAACAATTCCTCCGCCAAGTACCCTGTCTAGTTCAGCTATGCCTGTGGATGTTCTGTCATTTTCTTCAAAGCTTACACTATTTATCTCTACAGGAACAGGCGCTGATGATGCCGCTGCCCTCTGGCTTGTGCCTGCTATTCCTTTGGCTGACTTAGGTTTACTTACTGGTTCTTCTACAAATGTGTTCCATTCCTTACACGCCGGACACTGCCCGAACCATTTAGCAGACTCATATCCACATTCTTTACAAAAAAAAGCTGTATTCTTTGCCTTTGCCATATATCCCCCTAAAAAAGGCTGCCACAACATATAAATGTGTAGCAGCCCTGTAAAATCAAAATACTTTTAATTATAATCAAGCCTTCTTAATATCTACTTTAACAGGCTTCTCACCATCAAATTCAACTGAAAGAACAAGCTTACCACCCATATTAGTAGCCATTGTTCCTGCATCTTTATCGTTAATTCTGATATCATATGATGTACCTTCTTCAAGACCTAATGTAATCTGTGCATCCTCATTACCTTCTACCATAAATGATACACTTGTATCTGTTGCCTTAAAATCATTAACAGCTGTACCCGGAACAGATTCATATACAAAAGAGCCGTTCTTCTCAAGCTTTGTGATTTCGTTAAATGTCTTAACCTTGTATGTATCTCCACAATGTTCGAAATCTGGCAGCTTTGACTTGGTATCCAACTTATAATTACCAAAGCTGATTGCTCCATCCGCTTCTGAACGAATCAATTCATTTACTACTGGCATATTATTATCCTCCTATATGTTACGATATGTATGTAGTGATTATACAATAAACTGACAAAAAGCGCCAGCAATTTGTCAGTTGTTTATTGTTTATTTATTAATTTATTTGTTCATTCCTCTCTTGAGGATAAAGTTAAGCTTATTATCCTTTACAGTTATCTTTACTTTATTGCCAGCGTGGACTTTTCCCATAAGAATCCGCTCCGCAAGAACATCTTCAACCTCATTCTGGATTGTACGGCGTAATGGTCTTGCACCATATTTAGAATCATACCCCTTATCGACAAGCCACTGTCTAGCTGCATCATCAAGCTCTATTGATAATTTCATCTGTTCCATAATACGCTTATTGACATTGGCAATCATTATATCGACAATCTGTGCTATCTGCTCTTTTCCAAGAACATGGAATACAACTATATCATCTATTCGGTTAATGAATTCTGGCTTGAATATTCTCTTAACCTCGTCCATAACCTTGCCCTTCATCTCCTCATGATTCTGCTGCTCAGTCATTCCTGACGAGAATCCCAGTGATTTAGGCGATACAATATTTTCAGCTCCAGCATTGCTAGTCATTATAATTATAGTATTCTTGAAATCTATAACTCTGCCTGTTGAATCAGTGATATGCCCGTCGTCAAGCACCTGTAAAAGTACATTAAATACATCCGGGTGGGCTTTCTCAACTTCATCAAAAAGAATTACAGAGTATGGATTTCTTCTTACTTTCTCACTAAGCTGTCCTCCCTCATCATATCCTACATATCCTGGAGGTGAACCTATAAGCTTTGACACTGTATGCTTCTCCATAAATTCTGACATATCAACTCTTATAAGAGAATTCTCTGTACCAAACATTGCATCTGCCAGTGCCTTTGAAAGTTCTGCTATGCTTACCTACGTAGATTATAAAACAGGAATGAGCCAATTGGTCTGTCAGGATCTTTAAGTCCCACTCTTCCTCTTCGTATTGCCTTAGCAACAGCTGCAACAGCCTCGTCCTGTCCTATAACCCTGTTGTGTAAAGTTTCTTCCAGTTTCATAAGACGCTCAGACTCTGCCTGTGCAATTCTCTGTACAGGAATCTTTGTCCATGTCGATACAACAGAAGCAATCTCATCTTCATCGACAATAAGATTATTCTTATTGATACTATCCTGCCACTGCTTTGTCATCTTTTCAAGCTGTTCTTTTTTCTTTAACTGTTTCTTCTTAATTTCACCAGCCTGCTCATAAGCTTCTGACTTTATTGCTTCTTCCTTATCCTTGGTAAGCTGTTCTATCTGTGCCTCTAATGTCTTAATCTCATCAGGCATTACATATGCATCAAGCCTTGTCTTAGAAGATGCTTCATCAATAAGATCAATAGCCTTATCAGGAAGGAATCTGTCATTGATATATCTCTTAGATAACTTAACAGCTGCAACTACTGCCTCATCTGTAATTGTAACATGATGATGCTCTTCATACCTGCCCTTAAGGCCTCTTAATATCTGAATTGCCTCTTCTGCCGTAGGTTCTTCAACCTTAACAGGCTGGAATCTTCTCTCAAGAGCAGCATCCTTCTCAATATGTTTTCTATACTCCTCAAGAGTTGTAGCACCAATAAGCTGGATTTCTCCTCTTGCAAGAGATGGTTTTAATATATTAGACGCATCTATTGCTCCCTCTGCTCCTCCTGCACCTATTATTGTGTGAATCTCATCCAGAAAAAGTAATACATTTCCAGCATTTTTAACCTCTGCTATTACCTTCTTGATTCTTTCCTCAAATTCACCCCTGTACTTAGAACCGGCAACCATACCTGACAAATCTAATGTCAGAAGACGCTTGTCCTTAATTGTCTCAGGCACATTTCCTTCAACTATTCTGGCTGCAAGTCCTTCTGCTATGGCAGTCTTACCAACTCCCGGTTCACCTATAAGGCAAGGATTATTCTTAGTTCTTCTGCTCAATATCTGAATAACCCTCTGAATCTCTTCTTCCCTGCCAATAACAGGGTCCAATCTGCCTTCTCTTGCCATCTGTGTAAGATCCCTGCTGTACTGGTCAAGAGTTGCTGTGCTTTTTTTATCATTTCCTCTTGGTCTTCCATTCTGGAAATCTTCTTTAACCCTGCCGGCATCTTCTCCCATAGCCATAAGAAGATCAACATACATCTTCTTGACAGGAACCCCTATAGTATTAAGAAGCCTTGAAGCTACGCTGTCTGTTTCTTTTATTATTGCTATTAAAATGTGTTCTGTTCCTATAAGCTCTGACTTAAATCTTGCTGCCTCTCGTGCTGCATTGTCGAGTATATGTCTAACCCTTGGAGTATATCCTGATGGTTCTTTAACATTAACTACACTATCTGGTGCTATAAGCTGGCAAACAAGATTAATTATCTTCTCATCCGTAATATCATTGCTAAGAAGAACTGAAGATGCAAGTCCGCCCTCCGCTTTGATAAGTCCTATAAGAAGATGCTCTGAACCTATATAACCATGACCTAACATAGCCGCTGTATCTGCCGCATAATTAAGTGCCTCCTGCGCTTTGCTGGTAAATCTGCTCTGCATATCTATAACCCTTTCTATGATTAATTTCGTAAATATCTGTTAATGTATTGTTGGAAGATGTTCTCTTATAAAATCAGCTCGTGACACTTCCAGTTCCTCTTCATCCATATCCTTGTTAGAAATCATAAGAAGATTTGCCGGATGAATTCCAATCATAAGCTGATATATATTACTCTCATCAAATCCGTCAGCCTTAATAAGCCCTGATGCAAGTCCGAATCTTATCTGGGAAAGTAGCAGCTCTCCATCATTAAGTGTAACCTTTCTGGCATATTTTAACACACCATATGACCTGTACACCATATCAAGTGCTGTCATTTTTCTTTTTGTAATATACTGCTTCCTGTAATTTCTTTCCTGTGCAACAATCTGTTCTGCTATATTATCCAGATTGTCAATTATATCTTTCTCACTCTTTCCAAGTGTTACCAGATTAGTAAGCTGGTATATATCACCTAAAGCTCTGTTATTGTCACTCTCCATTGCTTTTAGCACAAGTCCGAATCTTCCAACCTCAGGAATCAGCCCTGATATTTTATCATTTCCTGCAAGCGCTGGCAAATGTAGCATATAACTTGCTCTCATTCCTGTACCTGCATTAGATGGAAGGGTTGTAAGATAGCCAAACTTCTGATCATACGAATAATCAAGTACATCTCCGATAACATCATCCATCTTATCAGCCAGTGTATACGCTTTCTGCATATTCATTCCGGCAGCAAATGCCTGTATTCTTATATGATCCTCTTCATTAATCATTATTGACACATCTTCATCAGGTGCAACAAATCCTGCTGCGTAATCCTGCTTTTCAAGATACGGACTTATAACATGTCTCTCCCTCATGCCCATCTTCTGATAAGCATCAAGATAGTCAAAATTATATGAATTATAACCGCTTATTGGCGACACTGTCTTTAACTGGTCAGTAACATTTTTTACCAGCTTTTTAGCATCTGTGTCTGACATCTTGTAAGAAAAATTATATCCATTAATATTACGGGCAAGCCTTACTCTGCTTGATATAACAACATCAGAGTTATTGCCGCCCTCTTCAAACCATCTAAGCATCGTGACCGCCTCCCTGTGTTGAATCATCCGTATTATCCATTTTCTTTAACTGGTGAATCATGTCCCTTAATCTGGCTGCCTCTTCATAATTCTCTATCTCAACAGCCTCTCTTAACTTTATCCCCAGTTCCCTGATACGACTTTCATAATCATCATTTTCATCCTGCATGACTGGCAGAGTATCTGTCTCATTATTTCCATCAGACAGCCCTGAGTACTTCTTATATATCTTTCCCCTATGAACTGAATCTCCATGCAGTCTTTTCATATTATCCTCAATAAGAGGTCCAAATACCCCATAGCACTCAGCACAACCAAATTTACCAACCATAGTAAATTCATCAAATGTCATTCCACAACCAGGGCATCTGATATGCATCATAGGACCATCTTCCACCTGGGCTGAATTACCAGCCAGCAGACCCGTCAGAAGCCTTACAAATGGAAACTCCGCATCTGAACTGTCTGACATTCCTGCAAAATTAAGCCTTCTTGCACAATCCATGCATATATGGTGTTCCTTCTTAACTCCGTTAATTATTTCTGTATAATGAATTGAAGCTTCATTCTGATGACAATTCTCACAAAGCATATTATTCCTTTCCAGTCAGGAATCACATTCCTGCTTTATTCAAATACTCTCATCTTAGTTAAAGCATAGTAAGGACCAAAATATGTTATTAATGCAACCATAAAGGCTATTACCAGTGCCAGAACATTAGATGATGTAAGTGTATACATTCCCTTATATGAAAGCCATGTAAACACGCCCATTACAAGTGCCGATATACCTGGTTTTGCAAATACACTTATATACGGCATCGTATAATCAATCTCTTGATATAAGGTTCTTAGATTAAGTATAAATATTAATATTGGAAATGTTGCATTACCTATAACCACTGCATATATTCCTAGTGCCGAGAACTTAAGAAGCACGAATACCAGCACAACATGAACAGGTATATATTACACAATTCCTGCAGTGCTGTACTTGTAACTGTAGAGAGTGTATAGAATACTACCGCAATCGCACCTATTTTTAACATCATTCCACCCTGAACGCTGTTATAGCGGGAAAATAACAGCTTTATTATAGGCTGACCTATAATAAACAGCCCTACAAATGATGGAACAGCAATAAACATGTTAGTCTTTAATGTCTTAGTAATCTTATCATATATAGAATCATAATCCCTGTCTGTAAATGATGCAACAACGCTAGGCAGCATCGAAGCAGACATTGCAGATGCAACCCCCTGTGGAATTCCTATAAGCAGGCTGTAGCTTGAACTGAAATTACCAAGATCCATAGATATGCTCTTAGTAATATCTCTTCCAACCATTATATTGCTAAACATTACATCGTCTATCAAAGCACTTATCTGATAAAATGTCTGTCCAAGTATAATTGGTATCATTGTATATATGATTATCTTACAAATCTGCCCTGTGCTCTGGTTCTCTGTATGTCTGTCTTTTCTTTTCAGTCTGTTAAATGTCGGTGTATATACCGCATACAAAAATCCCATGAATAAAACAGCCGTAAGTGCTCCCATCGCAGTACCAAGCGTACTTCCTGCCGCTCCATATGCAGCCACATCAGGTGATGAAGCAAATGCTTTCATCATTCCATATCCTGCTGCAATACTAACAATCGCATTAACAATCTGCTCAAGTATCTGCGATACGGCAGTTGGAATCATTGTACTCTGTCCCTGAAAGAATCCTCTTATAACCCCAAGAATCGCAACAAGGAATATTGTCGGTGCAAGAATCCTTAATGGAACCGCAAGTCCCGGAAGTCCTCCTCCATATATAACATTCTCTATAAATGAAGCGCCAAAAAATACAAGAAGTGCTGCGATACCTCCTGTACACACTGCAACCATTAAAGAACATCTTAATACTTTAGCAGCACTTTTATATCTTTTCTTTGTAAATCTTGCTGACACAAGCTTTGATACAGCCATTGGCAGTCCGTACGAAGACAACACAAGCATTATATTATATATGTTGAAAGCAGCTCCATATATACCATTGCCTTCACTTCCTATAATGTTAACTACAGGAATTCTGTAAAGCATGCCTATTATCCTGACAAGAATACCTGCAATTGCAAGAATACTTCCATGAACTATAAAATTACGTTTATTAGACTCCGACATATTCATCTCCAAATCTTATGTAATAATTGTTTTCGAATTAGATTTTACATCTTATATACAATAAAATCCATAAATTTTTTGTTAAAAAAGCCGTTCCAACCACATACGATCAGAACGGCTTATATTTTTATATTAATTAATTAAGAAATCAGCCAGCATCCATGTACCATTCTGTTTTACAAATGTATATGTAAGCGATGTCTTATATGTTGTATTACCTGTCTTGTAATCAACATAAAGGTCATAATATACATCACATGAGAAACATTTGTCTGAATACTTTCTGAAATTAGTAATAGATTCATTGTTGAACTGATAAGTATATGACTTCCCCCACAGGTATGCCCATATAGCTGGAATGTCACTTACATATTCAGCCGCAGTACCAACCATATAGCTTGAAAGCTTAGAAAGACTTCCCCTGTTGATAATATAAGCTCCGTACTGCTCCGCTATTGTATATATCCTAGATTCCATACTTTTATACAATTCATCATCCGACGGATAGTAAATTGTATATCCTGTCTTCTTGTCATAATCAACTGTCAGATCCTTACCATTAAGCTTTGCTGTTATATCCGGCTGTGCTATAAGCTGTCCTACATCATACACATCATTAGTTGGTACCGTAACATAATCAGACACATGCAGACAAGGTGCAAACTTAACTTCTGACTCTGTCTTGTATGTATCAGTAACCTGTACTCCATTAATATAAACATCAGCACCTGTTGGAGCTGTTATTTTAACTTCTGCAATGTTCTTTGTAAAATCTCCAAAAGAAACAGTTCCAAGAGTCCATTTATTAAATTTATGTGCATTCTTTCCTGCTGATTTAAGTTCAACCTTTGCTATCGGCGTATCACCCGCATATACTACATACACAGGAGTTTTTCAGAATATTCACCAGCCTTCTTCTTATATGATACTGTACCGTCATTTAACTTATCCGTAAAATATGATGTTATTGTATCATTCGTTTCAAACTCATTTACTTTCACGTCATTATCTGATAAAAGCTTTCCAATACCATCAGGAGTAAACTGATTCACAATCTTATCCATTGTTCCTGATGGCATTCCCTCTTCATAATCTTTTAAAAGACTATGAAGCATAATTAATGTAATCACACCTGCCAGAAGAAGAATCCCGCAGTATATACATAAGAATTTTTTAAAATTTGAAAGCTTCTTTTTTCTTTTATTATTTCGTGGCATACTACTTTTCTCCTCCTTACTTAATTAAAAATGCTGTCGGACAGCTTCTTGGGCCTGTTGGTGAATATGGTACATTTATTACTTCCCCATCATAATACATCTGTGTTGATGTTCCACCATCCATTGTAGATGCATTTACAGCTCCATACTGTGCCATGATATCCTGGAGATCTGAAAATGTTGCACCTATACTGTTAGGCTGTCTTCCATCTATTGCAAGAAGAAGAATCTTTCCATCTGCTGTCTGTCCTATAGCAGTTCTTGGATTAGTTCCCCCTGCAATACCAACAATATCCTGAGCCTCTCCATTAACAATAAGAAACGGACCAATATGATTACTTATGCTTACGCAGTCTCTTATATTAAGTTCCTTTGCCTTTGCAGCATTCATATTACCAAGAACAAGCTTATTATCAAATGTAATTCCAGTAACATGAGATGTTCCGCCATTATCATTAAGAATCTCTCCGTCTTTCATTACAAGACCAATCGGCATTGCTGTATAGGTTGTTTCTCCATCAACAAATTCTCCTCCGTTAACTCCGCCGATTGCATCATATCTCTTTGCAATATCTGCAACAACCATTCCATTTCCATTGGTAAATTCAGGAACTATTCCCACAAATAATCTTGCAGGATCTTTTACAATCATGAGTTTTCCAGAATATGTAGCACCCTTTACGTCCACAATCTCAATATCAGGAGTTTCTGGATCCTGGGCTGCTGTATCAATATTTACAAGTCCCGCATCTGTTATCTCATCTGTATCCTTAATTGCATTATTAGCCTTAATCTGGTCTATCTCATCCTGAGAGCAGAACCAGTTAGCAAGAAATCCTATTGCACTTGTCTCCTGTACAGAAAGCACAAACTGAATCTTTGCTGTCTTAGACGGTCCATACACAAGCATTGCCATAACAGCATACAGAAATATCACCAGAATAAGAACAGTTGACAGAAGGGTTGCACCGACTCTTCCAGCCCATACAAGAGCCGGATTCTTCTTTTTCTTTTTATTTCTTCTATTAGATGTATTGCCAACTTGTGGCTTATCGTTACCATACGACTTTTCATCTTCATAGCTGTCATCTAAAACATCAAACGGATCAAAATCATCAATATCTTCAAGTTCAAAATCATCAACGATATCTATATCGTCAATATTATTCTTTCTTTTTGCCACTATAACTTCCTCCTAAACCGTTACTTAAAAACCCATCTTTTCTGAATCTGATAACTTACAAAGAACAATGCAAGATCAATTATTATCTTGGCAATTCCTGAAAGCACAATGCTTAATGCCAGCAGCTTTGTAGCAATATACACCAAAGCATAAGAACAAGCAAGCTGACAGAACCATAAAATGTAATATCTTACCACCGTCTGTTTAAGACCGGACTGTGATTTAAATACTGCATTTCTGTTAAGCGAGAAATTAAAAACTGATGAAAGCACTCTTGCCGCTGCTGTACTTATGAATATTCTTAAGCTGACTGTAAGCCCTATAAGCACAAATTCAAGCACATTAAATATTATATTATCTATAGCCCACGAAGCAATAGAGCTTCCTACATATTTCATGCCTGTGCTTTTAAATAAATATTTAAATATCACTTTGTATATCTTAATTGAATCTTTGACAGGATTAAAATGTGATGATGAATTATCTTCTATGTACACAGTTTCTATCGATTCTTCCTGAAATCCAATATTATACTTTTTGAAAGCAAGCAGCATATTAGTCTCATACTCAAATCGTTCGCCTTCTACCTTGTCAAATGTCTCAAGGTACTTGTAAGGTATTGCTCTTAAGCCGGTCTGTGTGTCCGAAATATTCAATCTGCAAAGCACCTTAAATACTCCACTAGTCATATTATTGCCAAATTTACTTCTTGCCGGTACATCATCACCAGTAAAATCCCTTACGCCTAAAACGACATTTCCTGTACTGACCATAGTTTCACTGCATTTCTTAATATCTTTGGCACGATGCTGATTATCACCATCTACTGTCACAACTCCGTCAATATCTTTTCTATTCTCAAGGCAGAATTCAAATGCAGTCTTCAAGCCTCTTCCTTTTCCCTTGTTAACTTCATGTGTAAGAATTGTACATTCACTATGTGCTGCTACTTCATTAAAAGGAGCCATATGTTCCTCATCACTTCCATCATTAACAATAATGATGTCCTTAAAGCCTTCTTCAAGTAAAGCATCAACTACAGCTACAAGCTTATTATCAGGATTCAGTGAAGGTATAATAACCGATACTTTCATAATATTCATCCCACTCTTTGCTAATATTTATAGTGCTTTTCCATTTAAACGCACTGTATTTAGAATATAATAATTTCCTAAAGATTGCAATAAAATTTTCATATACTGTGTAACAGGGTCATGCTGTAAGCCATAATATTGTATTGTAGATTAATTTTGGAGGACTTTTACATGAGTGATTTAGCAGCAACAAACTGCGGAGGATGCGGCGGATGTGGAGATAACTGCAATTCTATTGTATGGATTATCATTCTCCTTCTCCTCTTTGACGGAAATAACGGATGTGGATGCAACAATGGTTATGGAAATGGTTGCAATTCCTTCTGGATTATAATTCTCCTCTTCTTCTGCTGTGGATGTGGCAATGGAACTAACTTCCTCAATGGCTTTGGTTGCGGATGCAACAACGGATGCGGATGCAACAGTGGATGTGGATGCCAGTAATTATTTAATATGGGGCTGCCTTAAACGGCAGCCCTTATATATTAATTATTATTATGTTCCATCATACATTTTCCATCTATTTCATATATGGTATTCTCTTCTTCAACAAGTATATTGCCATTGTCCTGAACATCCATATTAATTACCATATCATAATTCCTTTTTTATATATTATATGGGCTTATTTATTAATTGCTAAGACTTATAGGAATAATTAAGACATATAACCTAATATATATAGAATAAAATATTCCGCCGAGAGTTCACATGAAAGAACTTCCCATAACAGAATTTGATATGCAGACACTGCCACAATTCATACAGCTTGCCAAAGCAATTCTTCCTTTTATGGAATTTAATACCCAGCAGACACTTAGTCCTCTGCTCCGTGCATATGAATTTTCATGTACAATGAACTATTACAGCCGCCCTGAAAGCCTTCGTATTGCGGCATGTTCTGCAAAGCCCCACCTTTCTTTAAACAGTCCAATACAGGATATACTTTCAGATGAAAATATCATGAATGTTATTCTTACTTACTGTCCAGACAATCTACGGAATATTCTGAGTAATTTTAAGAACTATAACAAAATGTCCGATTTGTTCAACATTTTGAATCGTGATCAGAATGGCAGTAATAGTTTTCTTAATCCTGCCCAGCAAAAAATGTATGAAGCTTATACAGAACAGTTAAACAATCTTAATCTTTAATATTTGGAGGATTTTATGTCAGAATTAGATTTTAGAAAGCAGCTTCTTCTCAACGAATTCAAGACTTTATCCCAGGGAAAGAAAAATGATGAAATCATCCCTCTTCTGTTTGCAATCAATGATAAAGCTAAGAAATCCGGTATAACCTTCACAAAAGAAGATTGTCAGTTAGTCATCAACAGTATGTCTGGGCAGCTAAGCGAAAAAGAGCTCAGGCTTCTGCCTGAGCTTCTCTCTCTTCTTAATATGAATTAATGTTTTATTATTCTTAATTACTTTGCAACAATATTAACAATTCTTCCCGGTACATATATTTCTTTAATAATGTTACCAGAAAGCCTGCTTCCAAGTGCTTCCTTAGCTGCAGCAATCACACCGTCCTTGTCAGCATCCTTGGCGATATTGATAGTAGCCTTAGTCTTTCCATTAATCTGGACTGCTATCTCAACCGTTGACTCAACTGTCTTAGCTTCATCGTATTCAGGCCATGTCTGCTGATATACTCTTCCATTCTCGCCGATTGCTTCCCACATCTCTTCTGTAATGTGTGGAGCAACCGGATTAAGTAAGATAAGGTATGTCTTGAGTTCTCCCCTAGTAATCTTACCTGCCTTGCTGAAATCATTGAGCATAGTCATGAGCTGTGCAATAGCTGTATTGTATTTCAGATTCTCATAATCAAACGAAACTTTCTTAATTGTCTGATGCATCTTTGTCTCAAATTCCTTAGAGAAACCTTCCTCATCAGTCATTATATCCTGAAGCTTCCATACTCTGTCTAAGAATCTGCGGCAGCCCTTAACGCCATCCTCTGACCATGAAGCTGCTGCGTCAAATGCACCGATAAACATCTCGTATGTTCTTAATGTATCTGCACCATAATCTCTTACGATATCATCAGGATTAACAACATTGCCTCTTGACTTACTCATCTTCTCGCCGTTCTCACCTAGAATCATACCGTGGGATGTTCTCTTCTGATATGGCTCTGGGCAAGGTACAACCTTCTGGTCGTAAAGGAATCTGTGCCAGAATCTTGAATAGAGTAAGTGTAATGTTGTATGCTCCATTCCTCCATTATACCAGTCTACCGGAAGCCAGTACTTAAGTGCTTCCTGACTTGCGAGTGTCTCTGTGTTATGTGGATCTGTATATCTTAAGAAATACCATGATGATCCAGCCCACTGAGGCATTGTATCAGTCTCTCTCTTAGCTGGTCCGCCACAGCATGGGCATGTTGTATTAACCCAGTCTGTCATGGCTGCAAGAGGTGATTCTCCATTATCTGTAGGCATATAACTTTCTACCTCTGGAAGAAGTAATGGAAGTTCGCTCTCATCAACTGGAACATAGCCACATTTGTCACAATGAACAATTGGAATAGGCTCTCCCCAGTATCTCTGACGAGAGAATACCCAGTCACGGAGCTTATAATTAACCTTTGCATTACCAATTCCCTTTTCTGTAAGGAATTCAATCATCTTTTCCTTAGCTTCTTTAACTTCAAGTCCGTTAATGAAATCCGAATTAATAAGAACACCTGTTGCTACATCTGTAAATGCTGCCTCATTAACATCAACTTCTTCACCGTTCTTTGCTACAACCTGAATGATAGGAAGGTTAAATTTCTTGGCAAACTCCCAGTCTCTTTCATCGTGAGCAGGAACAGCCATGATAGCACCTGTACCATAGCTCATAAGTACATAATCTGATACCCAGATTGGAACTTCCTTGCCATTAACCGGATTAACTGCCTTAAGTCCGTCAATCTCTACACCTGTCTTATCCTTTGCAAGCTCTGCTCTCTCGAAATCTGACTTTCTTGAAGCCTGCTCTCTATAGCTTTCTATTTCATCCCAGTTCTTAATCTCATCCTTATACTTATCAAGATATGGATGCTCTGGTGATACAACCATATAAGTAACACCGAAAAGTGTATCGCATCTTGTTGTATATATTCTTAACTTATCTTCCTTACCAGCAATTGCAAAATCAACCTCAGCACCTGTAGAACGTCCAATCCAGTTCTTCTGCTGTGTCTTAACTCTCTCGATATAATCGACATGGTCAAGTCCTTCTATAAGCTTATCTGCATAATCAGTAATCTTAAGCATCCACTCACTCTTGACCTTACGGACAACAGGTGAACCACATCTTTCACATACACCATTAACTACTTCTTCATTAGCAAGACCTACCTTACATGAAGTACACCAGTTGATAGGCATCTCCTGCTTATATGCAAGTCCAGCCTTAAAAAGCTTAAGGAAAATCCACTGAGTCCACTTATAATAATCAGGATCTGTAGTATTAATCTCTCTGTCCCAGTCAAATGAATAACCAATTGACTGAAGCTGTTCCTTAAAATGATCTATATTATTCTTAGTAACTATCTTAGGGTGAATCTTGTTCTTAATAGCATAGTTCTCTGTTGGAAGACCAAATGCATCCCAACCCATTGGATATAAAACATTATATCCCTGCATTCTTCTCTTTCTTGCTACGATATCAAGCGCTGTATATGGTCTTGGATGACCTACATGAAGCCCCTGTCCTGATGGATATGGGAACTCCACAAGTGCATAATACTTTGGTTTTGAATAATCATTAGTTGCAGCAAAGGCTTTTTCATCCTGCCATATCTGCTGCCACTTCTTTTCAACTGTTTTGTGGTTATATACTGCCGACATAACACATTCCTCCTTAAAAACGCATAAAAACATTCTACACACATCACTTTAATTTGTCAATTAAATAGCCGTCTTTACATTATCGCTTTAAAGTGTTAAAATACCACTATTCACATGAATATTAATATTTCTTACATGGAGGTTATAACATATGAAGACAAAGGTTGGATTCATAGGTTTCGGACTCATTGCAGGAGCCTTAGCCCATGCCCTTAAAGAAAGTGGCAGGGATTATCATATAACTGCCACAAGCAGACATCTAGAACCGGTTAAAGCCGCGGTTGCTGATGGTATTGTTGATGTTGCCGCACCTGCGGTAGATGAAACATTTACACAGTGTGACATAATCCTGTTATGCACACCTGTAATTACTATCACAGAATATCTTACAAAATTAAAAGCCATTGCCAATCCGGACTGCATAATTACTGACGTTGGGAGTGTCAAGACTATCATACATGAAGCAGCAGATTCATTAGGACTTAATGACCGCTTTATTGGTGGACATCCTATGGCCGGCTCCGAAAAAACAGGTTATGAAAATTCAAGTTCATCAATTATAAAAGGTGCAAGGTACATAATCACACCGACCAAAGAAACCAAGCCTGAAAAAATCGAATTCATGAAACAATTTGCATCAGATGTTGGCATGAACCCTATTGTCATGGACTATCATGTACACGATAAATCAGTAGCCGCCATAAGCCATGTTCCACATCTTTTATCAACTGCACTCGTTCATGTAGTATCAGATAATGATGACGAAGAAAAGCATATGCAGTTACTTGCCGCAGGTTGCTTTCGTGACATGTCAAGAGTTGCAGCTTCTTCTCCTGAAATGTGGGAACAGATATGTTTGACTAACAGCTCTGCAATCAGCAACATTCTTGAACAGTATATTGAAATGCTTGAAACAATTAAAGATAACATCGATAAAAAGACCCGGCTATGTCGCAAGCCTTTTTGAGATGTCCCGTGAATACAGAAATTCACTTGAAAGCAGACACCAGAGCACTAAGCCCCGGTGGGTGTTTTTATTTACAATCATCACACCTTGAAACATCCTCCGCCTACGAATTCCCGTAATATAGAATCGATTGGTACGTTCTCGTAGCCGCATGGAAGGAAATAGTTCATGAACTTAAGCAGCCTGTTTGCTTCCTGATATTCAGGGTCAGCTTCTGTTACCTGGAAAAGTATAGGCTCAACGAATGGTTTTAATACACATGGTTCATATGGCATTGCTGAGTTAAACATAACATCCGCCTGCTCCTGGAATGGGAAGATGTTCTTCTCTTCGCCTCTTCTTACAGACTCCCACATTGAAAGAGTCTTCTTTGCAGATGCTCCTCTTGTCCTGTAATCTCTTACAAGCCTTCTTAAAAGTCTTCCATCTGTAGTTGATACCCTGTTATGTTCATCTACATTAAGCTGTGTAAGTGCACTGATATATATCTTGAACTTACTATCTATTGGAAGTGAATATGATAATTCATCATTAAGGCAATGGATTCCTTCTATTACAAGAACATCCTCTTCCCCTAACTGTAAGAAATTACCGTTATATTCCTTTCTTCCGAACTTAAAGTTAAATTCCGGCAGCTCCACTTTTTCTCCGTTAAGAAGTCTGGTCATATGCTTATTAAAAAGTTCAATGTCTACTGCATGAAGGTCTTCATAATTGTAATCACCATTCTCATCAATAGGTGTCTGCTCTCTTTCAACAAAGTAATTATCGACAGCAATTGGGTGTGGCTTATATCCATTAGCCATAAGCTGAATTGATAATCTATGTGAAAATGTTGTCTTTCCTGAAGAAGATGGACCGGCTATCATGATGAATTTAGTATGCGGTCTTTTCTTTATCTCATCAACTATCTCAACAATTTTCTGTTCCTGAAGTGCCTCCTGCGTAAGCATAAAAGAAGTCATATCCCCATTAGTTATATGGTCATTAAGTTCTCCAACCGTAGACATGCCAAGCATCTTTGCCCAGCTTGTGCTTTCCTTTAACACATTAAACAGCTTTGTTTGTGGATTAAATTCAGGAACTTCAAGAGGTGCGTTCTTAACCGGAAGCTGTAACACTATTCCCTCGTCATACAGGAATATGTCAAATACCCCAAGCATGCCTGTAGAAGATGCCATATATCCGTAGAAATAATCTTTGTAGCCATTCAGGTCATACACATTAACAAATGAACTTCTTCTGTATTTGAACAGTGATGTCTTATCTGTCATTCCTTTTTCTTTAAAAAGATTCATAGCATCAGATATCTTCATCAGTTCTTTCTTGATTGGAAGATCCTTCTCAACCATACTGTGCATAACTGACTTAACTTCATCTATAAACTCTTTGTCGGGTCTGAAGTCTCCATCAAATGTACAGTACAATCCCTTACTTAAAGAATATTCAACAACAACTCTGTCAATATTCCTGTGTATCTTATCTATGGCTGCAAGCATAAGAAGAACCACGCTTCTTCTGTATGTCTCATTACCTATTGATGTCGAAGTTGTAACAAATGTAACATCACTATCAGGGATATATTCTTCTCCAAGTTCTTTAAGCTTACCATTAACATTAGCGAGTATAATCTCATCCTTATATTCGTTCTGCTTCTCTGCTGCAAGCTGTGCCAGTGTCATTCCCATAGCATCCTCCTCTTACGCATCAGTCATAATATGACAATGCATCCATAATTATATTATTCTTCTGCGAAAGCTGCTGTAATCTTAACTTAACCGTAGGATTACTCTCATCTTTCTTAAGACTGTTACTTATCCCATCATTAGTCTCTTTCTCTTTTATAAGATATTCATAAAGAGTCTTATCTTTGTTCTCTAAAAGCTTCCATCCGTACTGATATTGCGTCTCACTGTATTCAGAATAAACATTTTCGTCTGACTTTCTGCATTTGATAATAAAATAATACTTACCATCTTCCTTAAGCATCTTCTCATCATCAACAACCAATCTCTGTGAAACAAGAAAATGTCTGAAATCTCCTACTTCTGACTGCGGTGATACTATAAGTGATGTATTCCGGGTAATAACATTCATCCCCTTAGTTACAATATCAGCTATAAGCCTGCCACCCATACCACATATGGTTATAATATCAGCTTCATTCTCTGAAAGCTTTTCCAATCCGTCTGAAAGTCTTGTCTGTATTCTGTCCTCTAAACAATTATCACATATATGCTTCTTTGCTTTTTCGAGCGGACCTTTTCTTAAATCCATCGCAATAGCAGACGGAGCTATTCCTTCCTGCACAAGATATATAGGAAGATAGCCGTGGTCTGTACCTATGTCAGCCACGACTGCGCCCTTATTACACATATGTGCAACTGTTCTTAATCTGTCCGATATTCTTACCATAGCTTAATCCTAATCAAGATAATCTCTTAACTTACGGCTGCGGCTTGGGTGTCTTAACTTTCTTAATGCCTTGGCTTCAATCTGTCTGATACGTTCTCTTGTTACATTGAATTCTTTACCAACTTCCTCAAGAGTTCTTGCTCTTCCATCATCCATACCAAATCTTAATCTTAATACCTTCTGCTCTCTTTCTGTAAGAGTTCCAAGTACTTCAACAAGCTGTTCCTTAAGAAGTGTAGAAGCTGCTGCCTCTGCCGGAACAGGAACATTATCATCCTGAATGAAGTCTCCAAGATGGCTGTCTTCCTCTTCACCAATAGGTGTCTCAAGAGATACCGGTTCCTGCGAAATCTTCTGAATCTCTTTACTCTCTCTACAGGAATATCCATATTCTCTGCAATCTCCTCTGGTGATGGTTCTCTTCCAAGTTCCTGAAGCAGCTGTCTCTGTACTCTTACAAGCTTGTTAATTGTCTCTACCATATGAACAGGAATTCTTATAGTACGGGCCTGTCAGCTATAGCTCTTGTAATAGCCTGTCTGATCCACCATGTAGCGTATGTACTGAACTTGAATCCTTTTCTGTAATCGTATTTCTCAACAGCCTTTATAAGACCTAAGTTACCTTCCTGAATAAGATCAAGGAACTGCATACCACGTCCAACATAACGTTTTGCAATACTTACAACAAGTCTTAAGTTAGCTTCTGCAAGTCTTTTCTTGGCTTCCTCATCTCCTTCTTCCATTCTCTTGGCATATTCAATCTCTTCATCAGCACTAAGAAGAGGTACTTTACCTATCTCCTTCAGATACATTCTTACTGGATCATCAAGACCGATTCCATCAGGAACAGAAAGATCTATCTTCTCAATATCAATCTCATCTTCATCATCAAGAATAATATCCTCATCTTCATCAGGTACATCATTCATTCTTACATCTACTTTTTTTAGCTCAAGAATTTCAAATACCTTCTCCATTCTGTCAGCTTCAAAATCTGTATCCTGAAAATATGTCATAATTTCCTGATAATCAAGTACATTCTTTTTCTTCTTGGCTATTGCAAGAATACCCTCTATCTTCTCCCAGAATTTAGCTTCCTGTGCTTCTGCATCATCTGCGTCACTGTTTTCTGTCTCTTCTTTTACTTCTTCTTTAATCTCATCTTTCTTAGTTGTCTTCTTTGCTGCTGCTTTTTTTGCAGGAGTCTTCTTTTCTGTTGTCTTTTCTTCCTTAGTCTCCTTAACATTCTCTTCTAATGTTTCTATCATTTTCTTAGCCATTTCTCTTCTCCATTCTTCTTCGCGTAACACGCTCTATATATTTATAACTTAATATGAATCTGATTCAGCTTCTGCTGTTCAATTATTATCTCCTGCATACGCTTCGGATCTACAGTCTTATTAAGTTCATGATTAAGGCTGTTAGCCTTAATTCTGATAACAATGTCATTAAGAGTCTTTTCTCTTTCCAGATTATTAAGGCTCTCATCGAGGTCTGCCGAAAACATTGCTGCGACTTCCGTATGTTCTTCTGTTGTTGCATAATCAGCTATAATTGCAGCAGGACTTATATTTCCTGTCCCATACTGTTCATATACTTTCTCTGCCACACCCGAAAATAACGGGTCAATAAAATCCTCTGGCTTAATGTAACCTGCAACCTTATCAAATATGTCCCTGTCACTTATGAGCCATGTAAGAAGCATTTTCTCTGCCTGTCTTAAACCATCTTCACGCTTCTTCTTCGGCTTACGCTCAACAGTTGGCTGCGGAGTACCTGCACCTGCATTTCTTGAAATAATCCCTTCCTGATTACCAAGTCTTGATACCATCTGCCTCATGCCATCTTCTGGTATCATAAACTGCCTGCACACTGCTTTAAGGTAATTATCACGTTCCAGCTTTTCTTTAAATGTAACAAGCTTTGCTGCAACCTCTCTTTCAAATGCAGTCTCGCTTTCCGGATCCCCCCTGTCGTAATTTCTTAACATGGTTCCTATCTCATACATAAAGCTGTTCTCTGCATTATCAATTCTTTCCTGAAATGCCTCTGCACCCATAGCCTTAATAAACTCATCAGGATCCTTATATGGCCGCATATTAATTACCTTCGTTGAAAGCCCTGCTTCCTTAAGAATCGGTATTGCTCGAAGTGCCGCCTTAACTCCTGCCTCATCACTGTCATAAGTTATAAGCACATTATCTGTATATCTTTTTAACAGCCTTGCATGTCCCGGTGTCAGTGCCGTTCCAAGTGACGCAACCGCCTGGTTAAAGCCCGCCTGATGCATTGATATAACATCCATATAGCCTTCACATATTATCATGTTAGGCTTTCTTGACGTTCTTGCTATATTAAGTCCATACAGATTGCGGCTCTTGTCAAACAATCTTGTCTCCGGTGAATTAAGGTACTTTGGCTTGGCATCACCCATAACTCGTCCACCAAATCCTATGACCTTATTATTAATATCCATAATTGGAAAAATTACTCTGTTCCAGAACTTTTCATGAATGCCTCTCTCATAAGTAAAAAGTCCTGATTCCTTCAGAATATCATCATCATAACCTTTGTCCTTCAACAGCTTGTACAGATTACCTGTTGACTGTGTTGCATACCCCAGTCCAAAGCTGTTAATCGTACTGTCAGACAATTCACGCTTCTTAAGATAATCAAGTCCGGCTTTCCCATTCTCACTTCTAAGCTGCCTGTAATAATATGTGGCAGCAATCTTATTAATCTCTAAAAGCCTGTCTCTTATCCCTCTTTCTTTGCGGTCTTCTTCTGACATAGACGTCTGCGGCAGTGCAACTCCGGCTCTCTCTCCCAGCATCTTAACTGCCTCTAAGAATGTCATATTCTCATATTCCATTACAAATGTTATGACATTACCCCCAGCGCCGCATCCAAAACAATGATATAACTGCCGCTGTCCTGAAACCGAAAATGATGGTGATTTTTCATTATGAAACGGACATAGTCCGGTATATGAACTTCCATTCTTTTTCAATTTGACATACCCGGATATAACATCAACTATATCATTCCGGGATATTACTTCATCTATTACTTCTCTTGAATACATTACTTCATCCCTTCCAGGCCTTTGGTACAAAGATTTCCTGAAACTTACTTATTGAATACTGGTCACTCATGCCAGCTATATAATCACACACAACCTGCTCCGGTCTTTCGTCAAATTCTGTTATAAATCTCTTATATGTATCCGGCAGTTTGTCTGTATTCGCAACATAGTATCTGTACAATTCTGTTATCAGCTTATCTGCTTTTGCTTCCTCACTTTTAGCTGTCGGATTAAGATACAGACTTTCAAACATGAATTTTCTTAATTCTGTCATTGCTTTACGTACAGGCTCTGACATTACAAGATCATTCTTTCCTATGCTGTTCATTATAATATCGCTAATCATGGTATTAAGTCTTTCCTTGGTTGAATTACCAAGAACATCAGTATATTCTGAAGGAATGTCACTTTCCTTCAATATCCCTGCTCTTATTCCATCATCTATATCATGATTAATATACGCTATCTTATCGGAAAGTCTAACTGCTTTTCCTTCAAGAGTTGATGGATTGCCTGATGTTCTATGGTTCAATATTCCATCACGCACTTCCCATGTAAGGTTTAGTCCCTGACCATCCTTTTCAAGAAATTCAACAACTCTTATACTCTGTTTGTAATGAGCAAATCCCATAGGACATAAAGAATTAAGTGTTCTCTCACCTGCATGTCCAAATGGTGTATGTCCAAGGTCATGCCCCAATGCAATAGCTTCTGTCAGATCTTCATTAAGATTAAGTGCCCTTGCTATACTTCTTGCAATCTGGGCAACCTCTAAGGTATGAGTCAGTCTTGTTCTATAATGGTCTCCCTCTGGTGCAAGAAACACCTGCGTCTTATGCTTTAAACGCCTGAATGTCTTACAATGAATAATTCTGTCTCTGTCTCTCTGATATATAGTCCTCATAGGACATGGTTCTTCATCTCTGTCGCGTCCTCTTGACTCGTCAGAAAAGCTTGCATATGGGCTGAATATCAGATGTTCCCTCTTTTCCTGTTCCTCTCTAATGTTCATCTGTATGTGCCTCCCGCACTGAAACACTAATTTTAAAGCTCACAATTTAATTATTCAACAAAACATGTGTTTTTCCTTTTTTATTTTTTAAAATTTTTCACAAAAAAATTATTTGTTATTATCATTACCCACATTATGGACTGAAAAATCCACCAAATGCCCCTGCAGCCACACATGCAGCTACTGACATGGCGATATTATTACTACTGTCCGGTACCTGTTTCTTCATTATTGCAGCTATTACCAATAACACTGTAATATACACTGCTCCATATATAATTCCTGCAGCAACTCTCCTCCTTTTTATCATCCATGCACTAAACATTGCACCGGTAAAGCTTCCTGCCACATATATTCCAAATATAATATTATCAACCGCTTTCTCGTCAAGTATAAATTTTCTCATAAAATATGTAAGAAGTCCTAGCATAAGCAGAGTTATAACATATCCTGCAATAAGAGATTTCACCATTTTTCTTATATAATCCATTGATTTCCTTTGTTGTCCTCTTTTTATTAATTGTATGATTAAAAATGTTATCTTATGATTATCTCCTGTTTTCTTTAATAGCACTTGACGGCACAATGTGCGTACTGTAGAATGAAAAGAAATATTTTAATTTTATGACTGGAGGGATTTTTCTTGGATACGGATAGTATCATCCAACTTATTGCAATTGTTATTTTATTGGTTTTATCAGCATTTTTCTCATCTGCAGAGACTTCATTTATCACTGTGAACAGAATCAAAGTGCTGTCTTTAGTTGAAGAGGGTAATAAGAGGGCTGCTCTTGTAATTAAGATTATTGACCAGCCGGCAAAGATGCTCTCTGCTGTTCTTATTGGCAATAACATAGTCAATATCAGCTGTTCTGCATTAGCTACATCATTTACAATCAGTGTATGGGGTAATAAAGCGACAGGTATTGTTACCGGTGTTCTTACGCTTCTTGTTCTTATATTTGGTGAGATTACACCTAAGAATACTGCCAACATGTATGCCACTAATATGGCAATGGCTTATGCTCCTATAATATGGGTGCTTATGATTGTTCTTACACCCGTTATATTCATAGTAGACCACCTTGCAGGCTTCTTCTTATGGTTATTAAGAATTGACAATAACAAGAAGAAAGATATATTTACTGAGGATGAGATACGAACCATTGTTAATGTAAGCCAGCAGGAAGGTGTAATTGAATCTAATGAAAAGAAAATCATTAATAACCTCTTTGATTTTGGTGATTCAACAGCTAAAGATGTTATGATTCCAAGGATTGATATGACTCTTGCTGATGTCAACTCATCATATGATGATATAATTTCTCTGTTCAGAGACGGGCAATGTATACACGTATTCCTATTTATGAGAATACACCCGATAATGTAATTGGCATTCTTAATATTAAGTTTAATTGTCAATCCTTCTGATAACGATACATTTAACATAAGGAACATTATAAAGCCATTCTTTACATTTGAGCAGAAGAATAGCTTCTGACCTGTTTAAGGAAATGCAGTTAAGTTCAACAAGCATTGCCATTGTCCTTAGTGAATATGGAACAACATCAGGAATGATTACTACAGAAGACCTGCTTGAAGAGATTGTTGGTGAAATCCGTGATGAATATGATACTGACGAAAAGGAAGCTTTATCTAAGATTAATGATACTACATACAGAGTTGATGGTTCATTTAAACTCGACGATTTAAACGATGAACTTGGCACTAAACTTGAATCTGAAGATAATGATTCAGTTGGTGGACTTATCGTTGAAAGACTTGACAGACTTCCTAAAGCCGGTGATAAAATCACTGTTGATAATGTCTGGATGTTTGTCGAAAAGGTTGCTTCTAACAGAGCTGAATCTGTTATTGTAAAGATTATACCTGAGAAGAAAGACGAAACTAAAAAAGCTAATTAATTTTATAAAAAATGCTGTGCATTAACATCATCTTGTTAACGCACAGCATTTTTATTATTAATACCTATTATATTACTGATTAAAGCGCCTTGATTCTCTCAAGTGCCTTAACTGTGTTCTCGTATGAACCAAATGCTGTCAGTCTGAAGTATCCTTCACCACTTGGTCCGAATCCTGAACCTGGTGTACCAACAACATTAGCCTTTTCAAGAAGGTAATCGAAGAATTCCCAGCTTGTCATCTTATCTGGAGTCTTTAACCAGATATATGGTGCATTAACACCACCTGATACTGTATATCCTGCTGACTTAAGTCCTTCAAGAATTGTCTTTGCATTGTTCATGTAGTAAGCAATCTGCTCACCTGTCTGCTTCTGTCCAGCTTCTGAATAAACTGCCTCGCCTGCTCTCTGTACAATGTAAGGAGCTCCGTTAAACTTAGTTCCATGTCTTCTTGCCCAGAGGCTGTGAAGTGTTACATCTCCACACTTAAGATCCTTAGGAATAACTGTGAAGCCAAGTCTTACACCTGTAAATCCTGCATTCTTAGAGAATGACCTGAGTTCGATTGCACATGTTCTTGCACCTTCACACTCATATATTGTATGAGGAACATCTGGTTCTGAAATGTATGCTTCATATGCTGCATCATAGATAATAACAGCACCAACCTTATTAGCATAATCAACCCACTTCTGAAGTTCGTCCTTAGTGATTGTTGAACCTGTTGGATTGTTAGGGAAGCAGAGATATATAATATCTGGTGTTTCTTTTGGAAGTTCTGGTGCAAAGTTAGTCTCTGCTGTACAAGGCATATAAACAACATTACTCCATGCCTGCTTCTCTGGAATATAATCTCCTGTTCTTCCTGCCATTGCATTAGTATCAACATATACAGGATATACAGGGTCACATACTGCAATCTTATTATCTACTGAGAAGATATCTCCGATATTACCTGAATCAGACTTTGCTCCATCTGATACGAATATCTCATCTGCTGATATATCACATCCGCGCTTCTTGTAATCATGGTCTGCAATTGCACTTCTTAAGAATTCATATCCAAGATCTGGTGCATATCCGTGGAAAGTCTCGGCATGTCCCATCTCGTCAACTGACTTATGTAATGCATCAATTACTGCCGGTGCTAATGGCTGTGTAACATCGCCAATACCAAGTCTGATGATTTCCTTATCTGGATTAGCCTGCTGATAAGCTGCTACTTTCTTACCGATTGTTGAAAATAAATAGCTTCCTGGAAGCTTTAAATAATTATCGTTAATCTTAAACATATATTCCTCCTTATTTTCTGCCTTGTTTTACAAAACTAACGCTTATTATACATCATTTTTTATTATGTTCCAAGATAAAATCTTGATAATCTTTCATATTCTGTATTAATTGCCTGTAAAAGTTCTTTATCTCCATGCATATTATCAGGATGATATATCTTTAAAAGCGCCTTATAACGCTTTTTTAAGGATGCTGTATCCTCAACACCCTTAAAGAATATCTTTACATTTTCAGCATTGGACATACTGCGCCTTGCCTCACGGTAAACCTTGTCCTTATATATAAGCTTTTCCCGCTCGAACTTATCTTTATCAATTGCAAGCTGTCTTGTTTCCCTTTCCAGAATATTCCATTTTTGTTCAAATAAATCTCTCTGACTCTCAAGCTGTTTCTTTAGCAGCATATTCTTACTCTGCTGTCTCTGAAGCATCCCCATCTGAATCTCAATGAGTTTTCTCTCATCTTCCAGATTTCTGCTTAATTCCTGCAGCCTTATATTCTCTTTAAACAGCCATTTCTTCTTCTCATCTTCACTGCTTAGTTCATCAAACATTGCAACCTCCATATCAGCTCCCCATCAAGCCAGCCGCAAAATATATCTGATCAGATTCCACTATGAAACCAGAAAACTTTCAATGGCTTTTCTGAATCTACCGTTTTCATTGTATGTCTTACACCCGGTAATGCTATGAATGAATCCCCCGCTTTAACCTCAAACTCTTCGTTGTCAAGCCTGACAAATCCATTTCCTTCCAACACAAAAAATCCCTCCTGGTCATCATGAAATCCAGGATCTGGATTAAACTCTGTTTCTGAACATATTGTAACTCCTGAACAACAGCCATTGATACATCCATTAGCCTCTGTAAGGAATTTAACGCTTCTCCTTCCTTCTTCTCTTGCTGCAAGTGCTTCTTCCAATGTTATATATGGTTTCTTCATAATTAATCTCCTTCAGATATATAAAAAACGGAGTCCCAGACATATGCTGTAAGACCCCGTTTTATTATGTTCTCTATTCTGTCTGTTATTTATTCTCGTATCTTAAAAGCTCTGTATATGCAAGAAGGAATGGTCCTACACCCTTGGCATCATCTTCTACGATTGGCTCTGACATATAATAGTCATATGTACCAGGTCTTCTTCCATTACCACCAAGTCCTGCAACAAGACAGATACCACCGAGTGATAATGAACCATCTTCATTAGTCTTAAGGTATCTTTCACAGATGCCATCAATTGCTTTCTTGGCATACTGTGCGTAATCATCAGAAAGATATCCAAGACGTATAGCCTTAAGAAGTGCATATGCCATAATTGAACTTCCGCTTGTCTCAAGATAGTTCTTATCCATACCACCATAATTAACTACCTGATACCACATACCACTCTCATCCTGATACTTAAGCATTGAATCGACAAGATCCTTAAATGCATCCTCAAGCATCTTGCATTCAGCATCATACTTATGGTCCTTATTATCAACCTGATCAAGTGTATCAATAAGCGCCATTGTATACCAGCCAATAGCTCTTAACCAGCTGTGCTGTGATAAACCTGTAACCTTATCACACCAGAATGCTTCCCTGCTTGTATCCATTGCATGGAAATAAAGTCCGTTAATAGGATTCCTCATATTCTCAATTACGAACTTGAACTGTCCGAAAATATCAGAGTAATTCTTTCTGTCATTGTATCTTGTCTCATATTCAAGATAGAATGGAAGTCCCATATAAAGACCATCAAGCCATACCTGATTAGGATATATATCCTTATGCCAGAAGCTTCTTGCTTCATTCTGGCATCTAGGCATAATCTCTATCTGTGAATATACTAAATCTGCCTTCTTATACCACTTTTCCTTACCTGTAAGATCATATAATTCAAATAAAGTCTTACCAGCATTAACATTATCAATATTCTTCTCACCCAAATGCTGTAGCCATCTATTGTACCATCTTCAAAGACTCTGTAATCTATAAAATCATCTGCAAACTTAAGATACTTTTCATCCTTGGTTAAGTCATACATCTGAAGAACTGCTTTAATCATACAGCCATCAATATAGTTCCACTTTGACTTAAGGCCCTGCTTAATCTTTTCAATGTTCCATACAGGAGCATCTGGTGTGCTTTTTTCCAGAAGTCCGTCAATATACTTTACTACTGCGTCCATTATTTCTGTCTCCTTGTCAACTTATATGGGGAAACATATATATCAATTCCGCCCATATTTTATAGAAATTGTACACTAAAAAATGCCTTTAAGCAACCCATTTTTAACAAATATAGCCAAAAACATAGATTTTTATTGACTATATGCTGATTAAATACGAAAATATAATCAATAATTCATTGTAAATGCTTTTATAAAAATATCATACACATTTTGTATAAAGTTATTATTCAGAAAGGTCAGATTATGAAAACAGGAATTGTATTTGAAGGTGGCGCATTCAGAACCATATTTTCATGCGGTGTTATGGATGCCATGTTAGAAAATAAAATTATGCCTGATTACATGATTGGTGTATCAGCCGGCGCTGCATACGGCGTATCCATGGCATCAGGACAGATTGGAAGAAACTTAAAGATTCTTATTGATTATAGAAATGATAAACGTTATGTGGGACTTAGTAACATGGTACACAGGGATAACCGTTCTCTTTATGGGCTTAATTTCACATTTGACACTATTCCAAATGAACTTGTGCCTTATGATTATGATGCATTTCACAGATATAAAGGTACTTTCAAATGTGTTGTAACTAATGTACTCACCGGAAAACCTGAATATAAAACATTCACAGGATATGACCGCACCAACCAGCTTTTACGGGCAACATGTGCTCTCCCACTGGCTTTTCCTCTTATATATCTTGATGGGACACCTTACCTTGATGGTGGTTTAAGTGATTCCATACCTTTTGAAAAAGCATTTGAAGATGGCTGTGACAGAGTTGTTGTTGTTCTTACCCGTGAAGCAGGCTATCAGAAGCAGACAACAAGTTCAGTGCGGACCCTTGCAAGAGCTTTCCTTAAATATCCTGAAATTCAGCGTGATATTCTTCTTCGTGCTGAACGTTACAACCGGTGCTTAAAGCGTCTTGAACGCTACGAAAAAGAAGGCCGCTGCCTCGTTATCCGCCCTACTAAAAGCAAGGGCTTTGGAAAGATTGAAAAGGACTTTAATAAGATTCTTTCAATGTATAACGATGGATACAATCAGACTTATTCTTTAATCAATGAAATACAGAGGTTTTATCATTAATATATGTAAAGAAGTACCTGTATTTTAGTCTGATAACCTCAGATATTACTCACCTTGTGTAAGTAAATGCTGCCATTTGCAGAGCTTTTTATATCGCAGAAAAGCAAACGCGCTTCGCTTGAACGAGCTTTTCTGCAATACCATTTTGCAAATAGCAGCATAACTTACACTGGGTTCGTAATAATTCGGTTATCAGACTAAAATACAGGTACTTCTTTTTTATATATAAATAATAAATTCTTAAAAATTTCCGAACACAAAATCTTTTACTATTCCGATTGCTTCTCTTACCATATAGTTTATGAAGAGTACATGGTCGCTTTCTGCTGGCATTCCACAGGTATTGTTTAATCCTGCATGTCTGGCAAGAAGGCGGCTTCTTGCTATATGGAAGTTGTTGGTTGCTATGCCAACCAGTGAATCTTTATTCTCTATGTATTGTACTGAATACTTCATGTTCTCTGATGTATCTGTTGACTTATCTTCCTGTATTATGCGCGAGCCGTCTATCCCTTTAGACACCAGATAATTATACATTGCAAATGCTTCTGTTGTATTTTCACCTTTTCCCCTGCCGCCTGATACTATTATTGTGGTATCAGGGTTATCTATTGCATAGGAAACAGTAACATCTAACCGGTTCTTAAGTGACCTTGTTATGTGGTCACCTCTTATCTGGCAGCCAAGTATTATTATATAATCACAGTTATCCTTTGGCTTTGCAGTCATTCCTTTTATTATCAGTGCTTCTATAAAAAAAAGAGACGCACCAGCTGCCATTATCACTATAAAACATATTCTTAAGACCTTTGCCACATGAATTATACCTTTAATTTCTAATACTCTCACTGCAAATACTAATCCAAAAAAGACAGCACCCAGCAGCCATATAAATATAAATGATGAACCTACCCCTGCGTATGTTGCACACACTATATAATATCCCAGGCATATAAGTGCCAGCACAAGCCATATTGTATACATAAAACTACTATTCTCCGTTACTTTTTCCATACTTTATTCCACGCTCATACATCAATTATCCTGCATAATCCACATTTTTACCCGCAAATTCAGGATAATCTGCTGATTTCTGGTTCTGTCCGTAAGATGTGGCAGGATATTTAATTGCTGTATTTGTGACACCACCTGACACATACGACCTTCCGCACTCTGGACAGACAGCCGTTTTAAGTGTAACTGTCGCATTCAGTACTTCGCCATCTTTACTGGCAGCCTTCCTGTTCGCATTAGAAACATGCTCCTGTTCATGTGCCATAACCTTTGTGGCCGCTGCTGACGGGTCAATATGTGCTGCACTCTTAAATGAAACATTTACTTCATCTGAACCATCCTTATATTCCCTGTTCGCACATGTTTCACATTCCACCTGTCCGGAACGCTTCATTGCTTTAAGTCTTGCAGAGCTTATATCCTGTGTATCAACACCTGCTACATTAACAGACAGATTTCTATTCATATCATTAACGCCGTTAATCATCATCTTAATGTGCACCCCCTTCATGTAAAATGTTTAAACAATATATCTGTATTTAATATAACATAGTTTGATAATTATGCTAGTTTTTTTTGATGTAAAAGTTTAATATATACATACAAACAATCAATAATATAGAAACGAGGTATTATATATGTTTACATTTAACAAAGATGTTACAGCTACTAACTGCGAACCTGGTGTTACAAGAAAAATATTATGCTACTCTGATGACCTTATGATGTGCGAGATTCATTTTGAAAAAGGTTCTAAGGGCAATTTCCATAGCCACAAGCATCTGCAGATTACTTATGTTGCTAAGGGAAGCTTTGAATTCACTATCGGTGATGAAACTAAAATCGTTAATCAGGGCGACAGCGTATACATGCCTTCTGGCGTAACCCATGGTGTTACATGTCTTGAAGAAGGAATCCTCTGTGATGTATTCAATCCTATGAGAGAGGATTTTCTTAAGTAAAATGAAGGTACCATTTAATATTAATCTTTCAGGTAAAACTGCTATTGTAACCGGAGGAAGCGGAACTCTCTGCTCAGCCATGGCATATGGACTTGCCGTATGCGGTGCTAAGGTTGCAATAATCGGACGTAACAAAGAAAAGCTTGCTTCTGTTTCTGAGAAGCTTACTAAAGATGCTCTGGATGAATATAACAAAAATGTTACTGTTAAAGGCTACAGCTGCAATGTAATTAATAAAGATGAGCTTTCAGCTGCTTATGAAACTATTAAGAATGAACTCGGCAGCTGTGATATTCTCATTAATGGTGCAGGCGGCAACCAGCCTGGTGCAATTACTTCCATCGAGATGTTAAAGAAAGAAAAAGAAGATTCTGACTATTCTTTCTGGAATCTTGATGAAGACAGAATACGCGATGTTATGGATCTTAATTACATGGGAACTCTTCTTCCTATTCAGGTATTTACTAAGGATATGGTTGAAAAAAGAAGTGGCAGTATTATCAATATTGCTTCTGTAACTTCTATTCTTCCTCTTACTAAGGTTATGGCTTATGGTAATGCCAAGAGTGCTATTCTTAATCTTACACAGTGGCTTGCTGTACATTTTGGTGAAAGCGGTATACGCTGCAATGCAATTGCGCCAGGATTCTACGCTGCCGAGCAGAATCATGATCTCTTATTCAATACTGATGGCTCATATACAGACCGTGCCAGAAAGATTATTGCCGGAACACCTATGGGACGCTTTGGCAATCCTGAAGAGCTTATTGGTGCTGCACTCTTTCTTGCAAGCGATGAAACAGCCAGCTTTGTCAATGGTATAGTGTTACCTGTTGACGGCGGATATAGTGCTTATAGCGGAGTGTAGGATTCTTTAGTTGGAAACTGTATATAATTCAGGGCGATGTCAGTTTTGACATCGCCCTTTTTGTTGCGTTTTTGTTCATTGGATTTTTGCGTGTTTTTCTGAGCTTCAACATCCAATCCGTCACTCTTTCTCGTTCCGTTTGGACTTTTGCTTGCATTCCACTGCTTCAACGTCAATCTGACACGTTTTTCGTCCCTTTGGACTTCTTCTGTGACTTTCTCCACTTCAACGTCAATCTGACACGTTTTCTCATTCCGTTTGGACTTTGCTTGCTTTCCACTGCTTCAACATCAATCCGACATGTTTTTCTAGTCCCTTTTGGACTTCCTCTGTGACTTTCTCCACTTCAACGTCCAATCCACCACGCCGCCTCACAATAAACCATCTCCAGTCTCACAAATGCCTACACTACAACTCTGCCCTGATAATCTCAACTGCCTTAACCATATTCTTAAGGCTTGCTTCTGTCTCTGACACACCTCTTGTCTTAAGTCCACAGTCTGGATTTACCCACAACTTGTCTTTGTCTATCTTTGTAAGCATTATCCTTATTGCACGGGTAATCTCTTCAACCGATGGTACTCTTGGTGAATGAATATCATATACACCAGGTCCTACCTCTGTTTCAAAATTGTTTTCTCTTAAAGAGTCAAGAATCTGAAGGTCTGAGCGTGATGCTTCAAATGTGATAACATCAGCGTCCATATCGTCTATTGCTGGGATTATATCTGTAAATTCACTGTAACACATATGAGTATGTATCTGTGTTTCAGGTTTTACACCGCTTGCTGTAAGTCTGAATGCTGGTATTGCAAACTCAAGATATTCTGTATTCCAGTCAGATTTTCTTAATGGAAGCTTTTCTCTTAAAGCTGCCTCATCAATCTGAATAATCTTAATTCCATTTGCTTCAAGGTCAAGCACCTCATCTCTTATTGCAAGTGCAATCTGCGAAATTGATTCCTTGATTGTAATATCTTCTCTTGGGAATGACCAGTTAAGAATTGTTACCGGACCTGTAAGCATTCCTTTCATTATCTTATCTGTAAGTGACTGTGCATACACAGACCACTCAACTGTTATCGGCTTCTTGCGGTAAACATCTCCCCATATAACAGGTGGTTTAACACATCTTGTTCCATATGACTGAACCCATGCTTTCTCTGTGAACAGAAAGCCTCCCAATGCTTCACCGAAATATTCAACCATGTCATTTCTTTCGTATTCTCCATGAACAAATACATCAAGTCCGATTTTTTCCTGCCATCTGACACATTCTTCAATTTTCTTCTTATTAAATTCAACATACTGTTCTTCGCTGATTTCACCCTTACGGAATGCTGAACGGTTGGCCTTAACATCTTTTGTCTGTGGAAATGAACCGATTGTAGTTGTAGGCAGCTTCGGTAATGCAAATTCTTTCTTCTGAAGCTGCTGTCTCTCACTTCTTGCAGGAAGTCTTCTGTAATCCGCCTCTGTAACTTCCGCAAGTCTTTTCTTTACAGATTCATTATCACATTTTCTTGTACCTGCAAAAAGCTTCCTGTTTGTCTTGAATCTTTCATCTTCTTCAATATTTCCACACTCGGCAAGCACGCTTAATTCCTTTAATTCCACAAGCTTTTCTTCTGCAAATGCGAAGTAATTCAGATATTCATCCGAAAGTTTACTCTCATGCTTTAATGTATATGGAACATGCTGCAGCGAGCATGATGTTGACAAAACTGTCTGTATTCCCTTATCCTCAAGCTTTTTAAGCACATTTAAAGTCTTTTCATAATGATTCTTCCAGATATTCTTTCCATTTACAAGTCCAGCGAATAATACCGTGTCCTTTGGAAATCCATATTTTTCAATGAGTTCTGCTGTCTTCTTTCCCTCAATAAAATCAAGTCCGATTCCGTCAAACGACAGCTTAACAATATCTTCATACACATCCCTCACGTCTCCGAAATATGTCTGAAGCAATACTTTGCATGATTTCTTCTTACCTAAAATATCACTATACATTTTGACAAACAGTTCTCTGTCTTCTTCTGTCATGTCCTGTACAAGTGCAGGCTCATCAAACTGAAGCCACTGGATTCCTACAGCTTCACATTTGCTATAAACATCTTTATATGCTTCAACAAATGCATTGATAAAATCATCTTCCTTCTTCTTGCCTGTAAATCTGCACAGCTTAAATAAAGTATACACACCTGTGATTACCGGTTTTGTCTCAATTCCAAGTTCTTTTGCCTCTGCATATTCTGCCCACAGCTTATTACCTGTGATTCTTATCTGCGTACTGTCCTCTGCCTCTGGAACAATGTAATGGTAATTGGTATTAAACCACTTCTTCATCGCAAGAGCTTTAACGTCACCGTTCTCTCCCTGATAGCCCCTTGCCATTGCAAGATATTTATCAAGCTCTGAAACCTCAAGTTCCTTGTATCTTTCAGGAATTATATTCAGTAAAAATGCTGTATCAAGCACTATATCATAATATGAAAAATCATTGCTTGTGATATAATCAATTCCTGCCTCTTTCTGTATAAGCCAGTGTGTCTTTCGTAACTCTTTGCTGTCTGTGTCAGTTCATCTGCACTTATTTCTTCTGAAATATTTTTCTAATGCAAACTTTAACTCTCTTAATGTTCCTATCCTTGATAACCTACTACTGCTGTCTTCATACCTGCTCTCCTCATTTATAATTTGATGTTGTCATTATAAATTTGAAACGCATTTGTATAATACATAAAAACAGGTTAGTCATAGTTTAAAACTATGTCCAACTCCGTTTTATATACATATAATGACTACTTAAGATACTTCCTTATAGCCTCAAGATATGTATTTCCAAGCCTGCTAAGCATCCCTTTTCTGTGAGTTATGTAACCAATATGCATATCTGATTCATCAGCAAGCGGCACTGCTATAATATCTTTTCCGTTGAGCTTCTTGTCAATAATACCACTACTTACTGTGTAACCGTTAAGACCAATCAGCAGATTAAAAAGTGTTGCCCTGTCACGGACTCTTATGTTCTTCTTTCTTGCTGTTTCTGAGAATATCTCCTCTGAGAAATAGAATGAATTATGTTCGCCCTGCTCAAATGACAGATAAGGATATTCTTCTAACTGCTCATTATGAATGACACTGCTCTCTGCAAGTGGATGTTTTCTGCTTATGAATACATGTGGTCTTGCTGTAAAGCTCATGGAATTCAAGTTCATATGCCTTTAAAATCTTTCTAATAACAGCCTCATTAAAATCATTAATGAACAGTATTCCAATCTCACTTCTTAGCCTTGCAACATCCTCGATAATCTCGTAAGTCTGTGTTTCCCTTAAGCTGAAATCATACTCATCCTGCCCGAACTGCTTTATAAGGTCAACAAATGCGTTGACAGCAAAAGAGTAATGCTGTGTTGATATACAATATTGCTTTCTTCCACCATTATCACCCTTATATCTGTCCTCAAGTATGGCTGCCTGTTCAAGTATCTGCCTTGCATATGAAAGAAAATCTTCTCCTTCTTTAGATACACTTATTCCTTTATTAGTTCTGTTAAATATCGTAATATTCATCTCTTTTTCAAGTTCATGAATTGCATTGGTAAGGCTTGGCTGGGAAATGTATAATTTCCCGGCCGCCTCAGTAATCGTGCCTGTCTCTGCAACCATAACGATGTATCTTAACTGCTGTAATGTCATACTCTTACCTGCCTGTATAATATTTAAAATATTGTAACACATTTTTGTTGTTTTTAAAAATATTATGATACAATCAGCCCGTAAAAATTTCTGATTATGAACGGAGGTGGATTTTCATGGATAGTTGCGATCGTATAGGACGAAGTAAGAACTGCGGTGTATACTATAAGTGTAGGCTCGGAATGTGGCTGTCTGTGAGAATCTCATAACCACATTCTAATAAATTGTGCCTTTTATACATCGCATCAGAGGATCCTTACTATCACAATCATCTGTAGCGATGTATTTTTATGCCCAATTAAGGCAAGAAGGAGGTCACAATGAACAAAGTATTATTCCCAAAGAAAGATTATGTAAAAGAACTTGTCAGGTTTTTTAAGTCATCTAAGAATTCACAGAAATTAATTAAGACACTTTCTAAATATCATGAAAAAGATATTGCTGAAGCAATCACTCTTCTTACACCTGCAGAAAGACAAAACATTTACAATGTACTTGATGAACACTTGATTGCTGAGATTTTCTCTTATCTTGATGATGCCAAAGATTATCTTGAAGAATTATCTTTAGAAAGCAGCAAGGGTTGTCTCTTACATGGATTCTGATGATGCGGTTGATGTACTTGACGATTTGTCAGAATCTAAGAAGAATGAAATTGTAGAGCACTTAGACGCTGATGCAAAGGAAGATGTCCAGAAGCTTCTTTCTTATGAGAACGATGAGATTGGTAGCTGTATGACTAATAATTTCATATGCATACCAGATAACCTTACTATAAGAGAAGCCATGAGTGCCCTTGTCAAGCAGGCTGGTGAGCATGACAATATATCAACTATATATGTAGTCAATAGCGCTGACAAGTTTGCCGGGGCAATTGATTTAAAAGATTTAATTATAGCAAGGCAGAATGATAATCTTGCCGACATAATAAGCAGTTCATACCCTTATGTATATGAGCATGAAAATATCAATGAATGTATTGATAAGATTGCAGATTACGAAGAGGATTCCATTCCAGTACTTACTGATGATGGAAAAATATGCGGTATCCTTACTGCAACAGATATCGTTGAACTCGTTGACGATGCTATGGGTGATGACTATGCAAAGCTCGCCGGTCTTACATCTGAGGACGATTTAAGCGAGCCAACTCTTGTAAGTATCAAGAAACGTCTGCCTTGGCTTATTATACTGTTGTTTCTTGGAATGGCAGTTTCATCAGTTGTAGGAATATTTGAATCAGTAGTTGCTGTCCTTCCGATTGTAATATGTTTCCAGTCTCTCGTTCTTGACATGGCTGGTAATGTCGGAACACAGTCACTTGCTGTAACTATACGTGTACTTATGGATGAGACTTTAAGTGCTAAGAAGAAGTTATCCCTTCTTTTCAAAGAGATGAAGATTGGTTTCATTAATGGTGCAAGTCTTGGAATCATGGCACTTGTATTCTTAGGTTTCTATATTCATATATTCAAGAAATATGCGTGGATGTCAGCATTTTTAATATCTGGCTGCGTCGGATTATCTCTTATTGTTGCTATGGTTGTATCAAGCCTTGTGGGAACAATTATTCCTATGTTCTTCCACAAGATTCACATTGACCCGGCTGTTGCGTCAGGTCCGCTTATCACGACTGTGAACGACCTCGTTGCCGTTGTAACTTATTACGGACTTGCAATGATATTTCTTGTTGAGATATTTCATGTGTGAGAATGGAAACGAGTGTTTTCTGACTATTCAATTATCAGAAAACACTCTTACTTTATTTTGTCTAATTGATAATGCTGATAATGTAGGTAAGACTGCCATGTGGAAATTTGTTGAGAAATAATCCAAAGAAGATTATTCAAAAACTGAAAAGACTCTTAATAATAATTAATTTGTTACAACAAGAAGGAGCATGTTACTTGATATCTTGCAACATGCTCCTATACATTTTCATTATCTATTTTTTACTTTTCAAAAGACCAATTATGTTTTTTAATTCTGAAACTAATGAAATAAGCTGCCAGCATTTCAATCACTGCAGCAACAGCTATTATCATAATATATTTATTAAAACTATGCATATCTGATAATGTATGCAGAAGACAAGCATACATCATACTCATAAAACATGCTGTTACAAGACTGTAAGCCTCACTCTTTACTCCTTCGTATTTATGCTCGTTGATATAATCCTGAATAACAAGCACAGCCAGATTAAGCACAAAAACTATAATAAGCTGCACATTTATAATCTTTCCTATGTATCTGGCAATCTTCCATAAATCTGCCCCATGATTATTAAATATGCAGCTGCACGCAATCATCATAATAAAACAGTATCCCATACTTGCAAATCCTATCATATTATATACACGCCCGCCTGCATTCCCGTTATGCATATGTACTCCGCCATACTTTTCACCTGCAAGCATTATAGCAATCACTATAGCCAGCGAAACCGTAAGATAACCCAGAATTGAATCATCTGCCTGTCCTCTGAATGAATACCATCCACATACAAGCATATATCCGGCAGCTATGCAGGATACACCACTCGAAATGAATTTTCTTTTCTTTACCTTGTCCTGAAGCTTTGCTGCTCTTACAACCTCTGTAACTGCTGTTTCGCTATCAGGCTCCGTAACATCTCCTATCACAATATCCTGAATTCTGATATCAAGCACCCTCGACAATTCCTCAATTACACTGATATCTGGAAAACTGTCACCTTTTTCCCATCTAGAAATTGCCTTGTTAGTTACACCAATTAAGTCACCAAGTTCAACCTGGGTATACCCTTTCTTAATCCTCGCATTCCTTATAAGCTCGCCCGTCTTCTGCTTGTCCATATGTCGTCCTCCTTGATTGTCAATTAATTTCACAGCACTGTCTGTTTATTAAAATGTTACTAACAAATGCCAGAAATATCAATCCAGCGTAGCGAGAATCGCGTATTTCCCTCATTTTCCTTCCATGCATAAAACCTCTTCACTTAATATAAAGTGAAAGGTAATTTTCAAACCATTCATTTTCGTTCTCTGCCTATATAATCATATCTTCTTGCTCTCTTATAGGCATATTCCCGCTTTTTCTCCATTTTAGTTTCATATTTACCTATAAAGCCGCTTATTTCATGCCACTTATAGGTTATTATGCTTCAAAAGCTAAAAATGATTTAAATTCTCCTACTTTTTCCTATAAGGATTCTTATAATGCGACTATCTATAGGTATCATGTGTATTACACTTGGTATCGCACCATTATCACTCTCCTGATATTCTTCTTGTGTACAGTTCCCAGACACATTTCTTTACACAATCTCCAGTACATGCTCAGTAACATTCTTATCCTTATCAACGCCAAATGCCTTAAATACAGGATTGTCGTTATCCATAAGCGACATAATCATATATACCGCAGTTGAATCATATGCCAGTCTTTTATCTTCCTCAGAAGGTCTTGAAGGAGTCTCCGGATGAGAATGGAAATTACCAAGCATAGTTAAGCCAAGACTTCTTGCATCCTTGACTGCTGTGAACTGTTCTTTAGGATCCATAGTAAAATGTACATTATTATGGTCAAGATTAGTAAGAAAATAAACCTTCTCAATAGACTTAACATCCCCATCAACAAATCCCGCAATAAGCCCACAGGATTCATTAGGAAGCCCAGATAAACAATATTGCACAACTGCATCATAATCAGATTTTTTCATTCGAATAATCATGCTCATCCTCCAATAAAAATATCACTTTCATACTTATCCAGCGTAAGCACGCGCACACGCCGGCAGAGAAAAAATAATGAGATAATCATGTGCAGCGCACTTTGGAGTCACCGCAAGCCAACGCCTTCGGCGTTGGCGAGCTTAGTACCGCTGTGAACGACAAGTAGCGAAAGCGTGCCTGCATGATTATCCCATTATTCTGCCATCACATATATTTTCTCTTATTACTTATGCATATCACATTCAGCCTGTTCATAATCAATAAGCTCATGAATTGTAGGATTATCTCCGCATATAGCACAATGATGATCCTTTGGAAGCTTAATTGTATGGAATTCCATCTTTAAAGCATCATATGTAAGAAGTCTTCCTGTAAGAAGGTCTCCCTTGCCAATGATGTACTTGATAGCTTCCATTGCCTGAAGGCTTCCGATAACACCACCCATTGCTCCGATAACGCCTGCCTGCTTACATGTAGGAACTGCGTCCTTTGGTGGTGGGTTCTTGAATACACATCTGTAGCATTCCTTCTCTACATAAGTCATAAGCTGACCCTTGAATCTTATGATACCTGCATGAGAGAAAGGCTTTCCAGCCATAACACACGCATCATTAATAAGGAATTTTGCAGGGAAATTATCTGTTCCATCAATGATGAAATCATAATCCTTTATAAGTTCCATAACATTCTCAGATGTAACGAATTCTCTGTAAGTCTTAACTGTTACATCAGGATTGATTGCTTCCATTGTTTCTTTAGCAGATTTAACCTTTGCCTTACCGATATCTGCTGTTGAATGGATAATCTGTCTCTGAAGATTAGATAAATCAACCTCATCAGCATCAACAATACCGATTGTTCCAACTCCGGCTGCTGCCAGATACATAGCTGCAGGAGCACCAAGTCCGCCTGCACCGATTATAAGCACGCTCGCATTAAGAAGCTTTTTCTGGCCTTTAGCTCCAACTTCCTTTAAAATAATGTGGCGCGAATACCTTTCAAGCTGTTCATTAGTAAACGCCATTAGTATGCTCCTCCTCCCATGAAATATAAGAATTCAACTGCATCGCCTTCATTTAACTTTGTTGTCTCAAAATCATCTCTCTCAACAAAATCATCATTAACAGTAACTGTTACATATTCCGGATTCTCAACATTCTCCTTAACGATAAGCTCTGCCACTGTAATTCCATCTTCATATTCCTTCTTGTTTCCTGCAACTGTAATCTTCATAACATTCCTCCCTGTAATTAAATCTCATTTCTTACGCCGTTTATTATACTAATCCATCAAATAATCCAAGCAATGCATCCTTAGTTGTCTTTCCTGCAATTCTGCCTGTCTCAGCACCTTTGTTGAATGCAACAAATGTAGGTGCTGCCAATACTTCATATTTAGAAGCAAGCGATTCATCAAAGTTTACATTTACCTTGTAAACATTAAGCTTTCCTTCAAAATCATCTTCGATGTCTCCTACAACCCCTGCCATCATCTTGCATGGGATGCATGAATCCGAATAGAAATCCACAAGAACCGGAAGTTCTGACTTAAGAACCAGTTCTTCGAAATTCTCTGCATTAGCTCTGGCTGCCATAAGCCCTCCTTTCCTTAATCCTCGTCTTCTACCTTTCTTACGATAAGAGTATATGTACCATCCTCATTAGCTGTAAGCTTTAATATCTGATGTCCCTCTTCCTTAATACTTCTTGGAACATTCTGAACAGGCTCACCGTCATTCATTCTGACTGCAAGAATCTGTCCGTCATCTAACTCCTCAAGTGCTACCTTTGCCTTAACAAATGTTGTTGGGCAGACCACATCAGTAATATCTACTATATCATCAATCTCAAAATCAGCCATTGTATGCCTCCTTAATCTTCTTATAGAATTCTTCTCTTCCAACTCTGTCGAGTGTGAACTTAAATCTTTCACTTGGCTTTGCGTTGTCTGCAAAGAACTGGATTGCCGCATCACAGACACGGAATAACTGTTCTTCATTTCTGATAAGCGGAAGTGGTGATTCACCCTTGCTTATAGAATTACCAAATGTACCTGCAAATGAAATGATATATGCAGAAGGTGCGTCCCACGCATCTGTTGGACAGGATTTAGCGCATCTGCCGCAGTAATTACATTTGTCATAATTAACTACAACCTTGCCATCCTGCATTGTGATTGCACCTGTACGACAGGCCTTCTCACATACACCACAGCCAATACATTTGTCTTCAATCCACTTAACATCAGCAGCGCCCTTGATACCAACATCATTCTCCTCTGCCTTAAGACAGTTGTTCTGACATCCTGTAACGCCGAATTTGAACTTATGTGGAAGTTCTCTTCCGAAGTATCTTTCGTCTAACTTAACTGCAATGTCATATGAATCTATGTTACCGCTAGGACATATTGTATTGCCCTGACAGGCTGTGACTGTACGCACTCTCGGACCACATACACCAGGTCTGCAACCGCCCTCTGCAAGTTCTTCCTTAACAGCATCTATATCTTTAAGTTTAATAAATGGAATCTCAACGCCCTGTCTTGATGTAAGATGGACATGTCCGTCTCCATATTTTTCTGCAACTTCAGCAATCTTGGTAAGATTCTCGGCTGTAAGATATCCTCCTACAACTGCAAGACGAAGTGAGAAGTTATTCTTCTGCTTCTGTCTCATGAATCCGCCCTTCTTAAGTGTTCCATAATCAACTTTCTCTGCCATAATATCCTCATTTCCGTGCCATGCACTACTCATTATCAGTAGACTCTAAGGCTACCCTGAAATCTTCCTTAAGATCATCTATATCCTCTATTCCTACGCTGACTCTTATCAGATCGTCATACACTCCCGAAGCTTCTTTATCCTTGTCGCTTAGATGAAGTGCAATCGTTGAAGCAGGGTGGATAACCAGTGTCTTGGTATCTCCTATGTTAGAAACAATATTAGGAATCTTTAATGCATTAATTATCTTAAATGCTCTTTCCTTGCTTCCAACCCTGAAAGTTATTATCGCACCATAGCCTTTAGTAAACTGCTTATCAGCCACTTCATGATACGGACTGCTCTCAAGTCCCGGATAATTAACTGTAATTCCTTCAAATGTGTCTAAGTATCTGGCAAGTTCATACGCATTAGAACAGTGCCTCTCCATTCTAAGCCCTAATGTCTCAAGTCCCAGGTTATTAAGAAAAGCATTCTGTGGTGAAAGACAACCACCAGTATTTCTGAATAATCCGTTACGAAGTTTAATTATATATGCCATTGGACCGAATTTCAAATATGGTTTAAGTCCCGGATACTTTTCTTTATCAAACTTGAACTTTCCATTAAAAGTAAGTATTCCGCTTATCGCATCACTGCTTCCATTAATGTACTTTGATGATGAATTAACTACCACATCTGCGCCAAGAGTTATAGGCTGTATAAGATATGGCGTTGATACCGTATTATCAACTATAAGCGGAATTCCATGTGCATGTGCAACATCCGCTACTGCCTTAATATCTGTTACATCAAGCTTTGGATTACCGATTGTCTCTGCAAATACAACTCTTGTCTTATCTGTTATAAGTTCTTCAAAACACTCTGGCTTATTATCAGCCACATATTTCACTGTAATGCCAAAGCTTTCTAAGTCTTCAAACAGTTCGACTGTTCCACCATATAATCCACATGAAGCAACAACCTCATCACCCTGTCTTACAATATTAGCTATAGAATTAAATATTGCCGCCATTCCGGAAGAACACGCTACACTTGAAAATCCTTTTTCCAGCTTGGTAATTCTTTTTTCAAATGCTTCTATCGTCGGATTATTGATTCTCGTATATGAGAATCCCATCGCCTTATTATCAAATATTCTCTCCAGTTCTTCTGCACTCTCATGCTTAAATGCGCTTGACTGATATATAGGAACAAGTGTTGCTCCGTTGGGATAATCGTCAACGCCATCATGCAGCAGTGATGTGTTAAAACCACTCATATATTTCTCATCCTTTCATCTGTTATGCGATGAACATTCAATATTTATTGAACTGTCCATATATTAAACCCTTTTACCTAGTATGTCAATAGGTTATTTGAGAAAAAATATAACTGCCTGAACAATCTCAGGCAGTCATGAACTATCATTAACATTTACTATATAATATAACTGTCTATTCCCACATTAGAATTAACCAAATCTGCTATTGTAATATTGCTGAAGTAATCATTAACAAGCTTCTCAAAGTCTTCCCACATCTGTAAAGTCTTACATTCTGCCACCTTCGGACATCTGTTAGGCTTCTTCTCAAGACATGCTACCGGTGCAAGTGAACCCTCTGTTACAAGAAGTATGCTAAGCACTGAATAATCCTCCGGATTGCGTGCAAGCTTGTATCCGCCACCCTTTCCTCTTAATGATATGAGAAAATCATTCTTGCTTAATGTTGCAACAATCGCTTCCAGATACTTCTCAGAAATATCCTGTCTTCTGGCAATATCCATAAGTGGAATATATTCTCCTGTATTATGCTCCGCAAGATCAATCATAACCCTGAGCGCATATCTTCCCTTTGTTGAAATCTTCATATATATAACCTCATTTCTAAAAACACATTAATACTGTATGTTAAACATACTTTACCACAATGTTTGTATATTTTTCAAGTGTTAAATGAATTTATTTGGCTGGAATGCTTGCCGCAACGCATAATTCTCCCCAGCCTCTGGCTGAATCAGGCCATACATTTCCCACCCGTGTTGCACCATTTATAAGGTATGCTTTAAGCTTTTCACCATACATATATTGGTCATTGCCCTTCACAATCCCCCATTCCATCAGCATTGCAGCAGCACCCGTAACCATAGGTGTTGCAAAAGATGTCCCCGTGACAGTTTTCTCCTTATTTCCTGGAATTCTTATATTAACTCCCGGTGCTGTTATGTCAGGTTTTGCATACAGCAGAAGGCCGCTTTTTACATTAACTCCCCTGCCTGAAAATGTGGCCGCACTCCCCGGAGCACGCCCATTGGCGCCAACACATATTGCCCGCCTCGAAGTCCCCGGTATTGTAAATGTGTACTCAGGCGACGGCCTTAAAAATCCTGTTGCACTGCTTAATGTCGAAACCGGAGGAAGCCACATATTAAAGAATCCATCCAACACATTTGCTGCGGTAAATCTTATATCCCATATTCCAGAAGTAATATATCCGCTTGTCGCAACTATGGCTGCATATATCTCTTCACCCATATAGAATGGTCCCGGTCCATACGCCTTTGATACGATACGCATATTCTTAATGTTATGATGCACAACCCCCGCATTTCTTTCACTTATAACCAGTCTTTCCCCTGTTGGCGCAATAAGTTCAATTCTTGCATTGTCCATTGCCCTTTTCCATATCTGTATACTTATCTGAGGCTCATAATCACCAATTGCAAGCTCTTCATCCAGTACATTTCCACTGACAAGCTGACCTGAATAATGTGTTCTTCCTTCTCCTTCATTGCCAACACCTATACATATACTGCATCTGTATGTTGAACAGCAGTCATCTATAAACATTTCAAATATAGAACTGCCCTCATGATTGCCATAAGTTCCACCATAACTTATATTAACCGCAACCGGCTGACTATATTCAATAGCTTTTCTTATGCAGTAATCAACGCCTTTCATAATCTGCGTTGTCCTTATATATGCGTTTCCCCCTGAATTTCCCAGCTTTACAATTATAATATCTGCGTCTGAAGCAACACCGCTCCTTCCACATGCAATAACTGCAACTTCATTGCCATGTCCGGTTACATCCCTAGCTGGCAGTGTCTTTACAGCTCCATTCCTGTAATCTTCCAGTATACTGTTAATTTCCTTGTCAGAATATGTAATGCCTGTTGTCTGGTCCCACAACGTCTTAATTCTTGTTTTCCCTGAGTCATCAAGAAATTCATTATTACTCTATATCTATTCCCGAATCAATTACCGCTACTAGTACACCTTTTCCAGTCACGCCTCCATACTGGGTTTCTTCTGCTTTTGCAACATTAACACAGGCTTCTGACTTAGCTGCATACAATTCAAAATATAATGCCTTAGGCTTTTCAATAAATATAATCTCCGGTTCTGTAGCTAGTGCTTCTATGTTATCAATCGTTGTCCTTACAATCCAGTATCCACACAGAAGCTGCGTAAACTCTGCATTTGTATAAATGCCTCTAATCCTGTCCAGACTTCCAGCTGTCTTGACAATTATCTCCCATGTTCTGTCAGAGTCATCAAACCCGGCATCCATATCAGGTACCTGCTGCCTTATATCTTCACTTGTATCAGCACTAATCTGCAATAGATTCTCAATTCTCGGATTCACACATAATTCTCCGGTTAAGCTCACATAATATCTATGCTGACAACTGCAATAACATGAAAACAGCTGATGCATACGCACCAGCCGTTAATTAATTCAATATCATGTTTTCTTGATAAATTCTATACGACACTTAGGACACTTAATACTAATTCTGCCCTTTCCCTTAGGAACTCTTATCTTCTGCCCACAGCTTGGACACTTGAAAATTCTATGTGTCTTGCTGTCCTTAATTCTTGCTCTTACCTTGTTAAACTTACTCATGAATTTATAATGAATCTTCATGTACTTCTGGTTTTCAGCACTTCTTCTTGATATATTTCTTGAAAACATTCTGAAATATATGTACACAATACCAAGAAGTGCTACTGTATATATAACATTACTTCTTAAGAAGAAAGTAAGTATAATCAAAACAAGAACTACATATGATAAACATCTCGAAAGCTGGTCCATGCCATATCTTCCATACATAAATCTTGAAAAACTCTGCTTAAATCGGTTCATAAAAAACATTCCCTTTCTATATATTGAAGTAATTCACATCAACATACATATGGTAACACACAACCCAATAAAAGCAATTAAAAATGTATAAAATAAATATGATATATTAATATTCCATGTACTCTTCCCCATCGAGGTTCTTCCAGTAGAACTTATCCTCCAATATCATATAACTGTGTTCTGAGTTTTCTTTAGGAATTGAAACTGAACCAGGATTCATGTATATGTAATTATCTCTCTTCTCACACTTAGGTACATGTGTATGTCCGCAAAGTAGAATATCGCCTTCCTTTAATGCAGGTATATTCTTCTCATCAAGCTTGTGTCCATGTGCAAGAACGATTGATCTGTCATTGAAATTAAGATATGCCTGCTCTGCAAGTACATTAAAGTCAAGCACCATCTGGTCAACCTCTGTATCACAATTACCTCTTACGCATATAATATCATTGCGTAAAGGATTGAGCATTGCAATAACCTCCTTAGGTGCATATTCCTTAGGCAGGTCATTTCTCGGCATGATATAGTATATCACCTAAAAGAACGAGTCTGTCTGGCTTCTCTGCTTCATATCTTTCAAGCAGCTTTCTGCAATAATATGCAGAACCGTGTATATCTGATGCAATCATTATCTTCTTCATATTCTGTCCTTTCCTTAGATAAACCAATTCTTAACTATCTTGCAAGCTTATTAAATGTTGGTACTTTATAATGTGAAGCATTACTTAAAAACTGAGATAAAGTATTAGGAACCTTGTATGTATCAAGTATCTTCTTCATAAAAGCAATTGATCTTTTCTTATACTTCATACTTCGCAGTACTGTTACCGCAGCCTCATCATCATAACCCCTTGCAAACTGCTTTGCATATCTTGCAAATTTAGTTTTATCAAGTTCAGGAATTTCAAAGTAATTCTGGAATATCTCCATTGCCTCAATAATTCTTGTATTATTAAAATCAAGTTCTACTGCAGGTCTTTTCACCTCTATATTACCAATATGACATACAGACTGCTTACACACGTTAGAATACAGGCTTATATTATCAGACTTGACATTCGTAAGCGAATATTTGTTATACAGGTGTATTCCGGTAAACATTCCGCTTGAATTATCCTCTCCAAAGAAATAATTCAGTAAAAGCTCTGTAATATCTCCCTGCGCGTCTGATTTCTTAATATACATACCTCTTCCAACACGGATTATCTCACCCTCGTCAGAGAGCCTTTCGACTGCCCGGAAGAATGCTTCCTGCTTCATCCGCCCAAATCCATGCTCATACATGTCATTAGCCGACACAATTGTGCCATCTGCCACATTATCAAAGTAATCTAATATCTTATCTCTGTTCTTCATAATCTTTAGCAAAATGAAGCTGTTATACTTCTTCAATATCGATTGTCTCTGTTTCTTCTGTATCATCATCAGCTTCTTCCTTTTCAGGCTTTTCTTCTTCCTTGCCATCTGCCTTCTCATTGATTACCTTGACTTCAACCTCAACATCTCCGTCTTTCTCATCAAATATAACATCATCATCAAAATCATCATCTGATGCAAGGCAGTCATCTTCTTCAACAAAATCAGAATCTTCCTCATCTTCTTCATCGACATAGAAATTAACAGGAATTACTTCTACATTACTGCATACAGCCTTACCAATAATATATACTGTGTGGATTCCTTCTTCGTCAACATTATCAACAAGGTTCTTAACACCAGCTATCTTTCTTGAAATATCACATGTTGCATTGACACCTTCTGGAAGAATGATAGTTACTGAACTTGCATTACTTGAGAAATTAATATATACATCCTTCTCAAACACTGCAAGACCGAGGTCAAGTACTGTCTTAGAGGCCACTGCTTTAAGCTCGCAGCCAGCAAATACCTCGTCTTCAACTTCTATAACCTTCTTCTCTCCGATAGCATTATACTTACGGATTTCATCATCAAAACTATCATTCTCTTCTTTAGCGAATCTTTCCTTAGTCTGCTTGAACTTATCAAAAGCAACCTTGCCTGCTACAGCAGCAGCACCTACTCCTAAAACAACCTTAGCCAATCCATGTTTCTTTGCCATAGTATTATCCTCCAATTCACGCATTATAATGCAATCTACTCTTTAAATTTAATCACCACAAAATCTTGTTTTAGTATATCATACTCCCTATACAAAATCAACGCGAATACACACATCCACAATAATTCTGTCTGTATAGATTATACTCATGCGAAAGTTCTATAGAACGCTTATATCCCTCTTTTTTCTTAAAATCAGATAAAAGATATGGCATATCATATTCCTCTGAAAGCTTTAAACCTATTTCATTAAGCTTGACGCTGTTCTTTAGAGGACTTATTGTAAGCGTTGTCGTAAAATAATCAAATCCACCAGCCTTTGCAGTCTTACAGGTCTTTCGCAGTCTCAGCTCATAACAGCGGAAGCACCTTTCCCCACCTTCCCTGCACTGTTCATATCCTTTAGCTATGTCATAGAATTCTTTAGTATCATAATCGCCTTCTATGAAGGAAACCTTATACTTTGCCGGAAATTCACTGATGAATCTCTTCTGTTCTTCAACTCTTTTTCTGTACTCTTCCTCAACAGATATATTCGGATTATAGTAGAATACAGTTATATGGAAATAATCAGAAAGATACTCTATGCAATGGCTGCTACACGGTGCACAGCAGCTGTGAAGAAGCAGAGTCGGTACAATTCCGTCCTTCTGGAAGCCCGCTATCTTCTTATCAAGCTCTTTCTGAAAATTTCTCTGTTCAAAAGGTATTCCCATATTACTTAACCTGTCCTGTTATCTCTTCTAACGCAGCGTAAAGCTTTTCCATCTGCTCATCAGTTCCTATTGAAATTCTTAAGTAATTATCAATTAGTGGCTGGTTAAAATATCTGACAAATATGTTCTTTTCTTTAAGTTTTTCAAATATTTCCTTAGCCGAAACACTCTTGTGTGTTGCAAATATAAAGTTAGCCTTAGAGTCAGGGAATGAGAAACCTAACTGTGAAAGTCTTTCCTTAGCATTCTCTCTGGTCTTAACTATCTTACCCACGCACTCTTCAAAGTATTCCTTATCATTGACAGACTCAATGCCATAGCTTATTGAAGTTCTGTTCATTGTGTACGAATTGAATGAGAATTTGACATCATTAAGAGCCTTTATAAGCTCAGGATTACCGAAACAGTAACCTATTCTCATACCAGCCATTGCACGTGATTTAGAAAATGTCTGTACAACCAACACATTTTCATACTTATTGACAAGCTCCATTGCTGACTTTCCGCCAAAATCAATATAAGCCTCATCAACAATAACAACTACATCCTGATTATGTTTTATAATATCTTCAACCTTATCAAGTTCCATATAAAGTGCTGTAGGAGCATTAGGGTTAGGGAATACCACTCCGCCATTCTCCTTGTAATAATCTTCTGGAATTATATTAAAATCCTTATCAAGCGGCTGCTTCTCATATGGAATTCTGTAAAGGTCAGCCCATACACTGTAGAAAGAATATGAGATATTAGGAAACAGTATTGGCTTGTCTGAATTAAAGAATGTCAGGAAACACATCGACAATACATCATCAGAACCAACTCCTACGAACACCTGATTATCATTCATTCCATAATAAGCTGCAATTGCATGTACAAGGTCTGTAACCTCAGGATCCGGATAAAGTCTTAAATCACTGATATTCATTCTCTCTGCTGCCTCAAGCACCTTAGGTGTTGGAGGATATGGATTCTCGTTGGTATTAAGCTTTACAACATCTTTAACCTTAGGCTGCTCTCCCGGCACATATGGCTCAACTCTTCTGATATTCTTCTCCCATGTCTTCATATATAAGTCCTCTTCTTTCACGAATAATTATAATCCCATCTCTTTAGCAACTTCTGCAAAATGTGGTAATGAATTAACAATTGTATCGTAAGATACACAGTATGCAATTCTAACATATCCAGGGCATCCAAATGATGACGCAGGAACCATAAGGATATTGTGCTTGGCTGCCTCACAGAAAACAGTTTCATCTTCAACAGGTGACTTTACGAAAAGATAGAAAGCCCCTCTGGCTACATTTCAAAGCCTAACTTTGTGAGTCCTTCGTATATTGCCTTTCTGTTCTTGTCATATGCCTCAAGATTAACCTGCGCATCAACACATTTTGCAACAACTCTCTGCATAAGTGAAGGCGCATTAACGAATCCTAAAATTCTTGTAGCTACAGAAGCTGCTGACTTAACATCTTCTGAATCTGTAACCTCATCAGGAATAACAAGATATCCGATTCGCTCACCTGGAAGTGAAAGCGACTTACTGTATGAATAACCAACAATAGTATTGTCGTAATATTTAGTAAGATATGGAACATCAACACCGTCATAAGCTAACTCTCTGTATGGTTCATCTGCTATTAAGTAAATCTCTGTTCCGTACTCCTTCTGCTTCTTATCCATAATAGCAGCCATCTTCTTTATAGTATCCTCTAAATATACAACACCTGTCGGGTTATTAGGATTATTAACGATAACAGCTCTTGTCTTAGGTGTTATCTTTGCTTCAAACTCGTCAAGCTTAGGCTGGAAATCCACAGTATTAGGTGAAACAACCACTAATTTTCCGCCAAAATTGCTTACATAATTCCTGTATTCACCAAAGAATGGCGCAAATGTCATAACCTCTTCGCCCGGATTAAGTAATGTCTTGAATATTGTATTAAGCCCGCCTGCTGCTCCAACAGTCATTACAATATTAGTATGGTTAAAATGTGTTCCGAATCTTCTATTAAGTGACTCAGCTATAGTCTGTCTCACATCCTCATATCCTGCATTACTCATATAGCCATGTATAAATGTTGATTCTTCATTATCTACTATATCCTTAACTGCTTCATTAACCTCTGCAGGTGCTGGAACATTAGGGTTACCAAGTGAGAAATCATACACATTTTCTGCTCCGTATAACTTGGCAAGTCTGTTGCCTTCCTCGAACATTGCACGGATTACCGAACTGTTTTTTACTAAAGAAACCATTGAATCAGCTATCATTGTTTATATCCTCCAAAAAAAATATGACTACATTATAATCAAAATCATTTGATTTTACAACTTTCAATACATTCAATCATATGCTATTATTTAGATTAGCATTTCATTAATTCCAACTGGGGAAGAATATCATGTCTAAAGTTCTTTATTCAATATACAGATATATTGTTTTAGGATTGTTTCTTGTTATAAACATATGGCTGTTTCTGCTTAGCATTTTCAGCACCAGTAAAATGACTACTGATGCAAGTGAATACATATTACACAGGAGACCATGTATGGCTTCATATAATCATACTTGTAGTTCTTATTGCTGCAGTCTTTTATCTTGTGAGAAATAACATTTTCACCAGAATTAACAGTTATCTTTCAATAACGAGAAAACATTTATACGAATCCGCAATATATGTCTTATTATAATTGGTATAAGCGGTGCCTGGGTTCTGCTTACGCAGAGTAATGCAGGCGCTGACCAGTATTATGTGCTTGATGCTGCAAGAGGACTTAGAAACGGTGATTATTCGGCATTCCGATACAATGGCTATATATCCAAATACACTAACCAGATTGGGCTTTTATTCATTGAATACATTATTGGTTTCGTTGTTGGTGACTATAACTACATATTCTGGCAGCTTTTAAATGTCATAATGATAGTATTCACTTACAAGATGTTTTCTGACATACTTGGATTTTAAAGCTTCCGCGGATTGTAAGCCTGTCCACTGTTATGCTGGGAATTCTGTTTTTCCCATGGACACTTTACAGCGTATTTATATACGGCAATGTTGCAGGGTTATTCTTTGCCACTGCCGCTTTCAAATACACAATGCTTTTATTGACAGCCTTAAAGAGTTTAACAGCTTTAAGATTTCATATATTGTTATAAGTGCTGTTTCCATGATGTTAAGCGTCATGGTTAAAAGTAATTATCTTATATTTATGATTGCGCTCATAATCTATACGGTTGCAGAAACACTAAGACACAGAAATATACAGATTATTCTTGTTACATGTGCCATAGCTGCAGGATTTGCAATTCAGGCCATTGTTCCAAAGCTTGTTATCGAAAAGATTTCCGGCTGCAATCTTGGAAGCGGTGCTTCAAGCTGGACATGGATTGCAATGGGACTTCACCCATCTGATGGCAATGTTTATGCAGACGGCTGGTACAGCGGGCGTATTGCTGCATTTTACGAGAATAACGATTACGATACTAAGAAAGAAGCTGAGGTTTCTAAAGCAGAGATTAAAGGTTATATTGACACATATAAAAATGACCACAAAGCATTTACATCTTTCCTTTCAAAGAAGATTGCATCCCAGTGGAATAACCCTGGTTTTCAGTGTTTCTGGATAACTAATGTCCGCAGCAGTGATATTGAGAAAAGCCCTGTTATCTCGGATATTCTTTCATTAAAGGGATTGACCATTTATTGCATTTCTTAATATACTGCAAAGTATAATTTTATTTGGAAGTATGCTATATGCTATTAATACACTTATTGAAGGTACTTCTGCAGGCACTGCTGTGCTTCCTCTTACTTTATAGGTGGTTTCATATTCCATATATTCTGGGAAGGAAAATGCCAGTACACACTTCCTTATTTCATGCTGTTACTGCCTCTTAGTATTATTGGTTTTACAGCATGGCAAAGAAACTGTCCTCAGTCACAAAGAAGCATTTATACAAATGTGGTGTATTCGCTGTAATTCTTTTATTCATAGCAATTATATTAAACCGTTTTATTATTCTTAATCAGGATAATAAGAGTTACAGACAATACAGGAATACACTCATTGAACAGCAAAAACTTTAACGGGAGGTTTTATGAACAGACCTGATTGTTTATATATTGTAATTCCATGCTACAACGAGGAACAGGTTCTGCCTGTTACTTCAGGCATGTTTCTTGATGAACTTAACCATCTTATCAAAGCCGGCAAAATCAGTTCTGGCAGCAGGATAATGTTTGTCAATGATGGAAGTTCTGACAGTACATGGGATATAATTACGGATTTATCAAAGAAAGATGAACATTTCATAGGAATAAGCCAAAGCCGTAACCGCGGACACCAGAGCAGTGTGCTTGCCGGTCTTATGGAGGCTTCCCAGTATGCTGATATTACTATATCTATAGATTGCGACGGACAGGATGATATTCATGCAATGGAAGATATGGTTGACGCTTACCACGATGGCTGTGATATCGTCTATGGTGTAAGAAATGACCGTTCAACAGATACATTTTTTAAAAGAAACACAGCCAAAGGCTTCTATAAAATCATGGCAAAGCTTGGCGCAGAAACTGTATATAACCATGCCGATTACAGGCTTTTATCAAAGCGTGTGATTAATGAACTGGCACAATTCAAAGAAACTAATCTGTACCTTCGTGGGCTTATCCCGCTTGTCGGTTTTAAAAGTACAAGCGTATATTATTCAAGAAGCGAACGACTTGCCGGAAAGTCACACTACCCTTTCAGCAAAATGCTTAACCTTGCATTAAACGGCATTACAAGCCTTAGTGTAAAACCACTCCGTCTTGTTATGTCACTTGGTATTATAGTTTCAATCATCAGCTTTATCGGTGTTATATGGGCTGTCGTTGATAACCTGCTCGGCAACACAGTAACCGGCTGGGCAAGCACAGTATGTATCGTATGCTTCATGGGGAATACAGCTTATGTGCCTTGGCGTTATCGGGGAATACATCGGGAAGATATATATGGAGGTCAAGAATAGACCTAGGTTTATTATCAGCGAGAGGACTTATGAGTGCAATGAAGATGAAAATCAGTAATAAAAGCGCGGCATATAATCCAAGACTGATGTAGATTCATTATACATGCCTGATGAGTGATACCATAGACTTATTTCCATAAAACATTCATATATGTGTTTCTTATAGGCAGATTATAGGTTCGTCTATTAAAATAAACATGAATTAATTATGTAACTACCTATAAAAGTTGTTTATAAAACTTCTTATAGGTAGTTTTACTTTCGGAAATACTCTTTGATGAAACCAGTGGGAATTTTGCCTATAAAAATGAGATTATGATAAGTCTTATAGGACAGAACTAAGAGGGAACGTTATTTATTAGCATGGTTAGGTTGAAATATATGAGATACTACCTATAAGTGAGTATATAACATATTTCTTATAGGACACAGCCACTACGCTATCAGGACGGGTACAATCAGATTAAATACCAGCGCCATCAGTATGTCTGATAGATAAATGTTTCTATAGGCTGCCAATGTTATTATTATTCTTATGGCTATTATTATCGCAGTCATTACTGCACATGGTTTTATTTTCTTTTTGTTATGAATATCCATAGCTGCATCCTGTCTATCGGCATGTTTTCAGCAGTTCTCTTGTTGTTATTCTTTTCTGTTAGTGCTGTATGCTTCCTGATAAGATTTGTATTTCATGACCATATGTCACGCCAAGAAGGTAAAACATGTACCCAATCAGAACAACCTTCATGTCATTGTTCAAATCACTGAAATCTATCATTTTATTAGGTGCACATGCTAATATTCCTGATATTATGAAGAAAATATGGCCAGAAACTTCTCTCCTACATTATCCGGAAACCATGTATTTTCTTCTTTAAAGAACTTTTCTAATTTTTCCTGCTGTTTGATATCTGTTTTGATAGTCATTTTCTCCTCTTTCCTGTGCTGTTCTCACACTGTGCATTCAATACTTTCGCTGAACTCTCCCAGTCTGCCGCCCTCCATAACTGCCACATAATCCGTATTCTTCATAATCTCTGTCATGTCATGTGTTATCATAATCACACAGCATTCCTGTGCTATAAGTTCTCTTAACATGTCAAATAATTCTATCTTAAACACTGCATCCATGCCTGCTGTTGCTTCATCAAGAAGATACAGCCTGCTGTGATGTGCTATTGCAAACGCAAGCTGGAACTTCATACGCTCACCTCTTGACATACGCCACAATGTCGTTGCAGTGCTGACATTCATCTTTTCATACATTCATTAAACAGTTCCACATCAAAATCATCATACACAAGTCCCAGTATATCAGCATTCTGCTTTCCGGTACGGTTCTCGAAGAATACATTATCCTCTGACACTAGCCCGGTGATTTCCATTGCTTTTGCATGATTTCCAGCAAGCTCGTAACCGGACAGCTTTATGCTGCCTGTATATCTTTTCTCTGTTAAAATGTAGTTAAACAATGTCGTTTTTCCTGCTCCGTTCTTTCCTGTGACCGCATATATGTAGCCGTTTTCCAGTGTCATACTGACATTCTTAAGCTTAAATCCAAAGCCTTTTCCTGTTACATCTTTAAACTCCAATGCAATATTGTACATTTCTATTTCTCCTCATACAAAGTGCGAATCATATCCACTAAATCATCACAGGAAAGCCCTGCATTTTTGCTTCATATATGATTTCCTGAGTTCTCTTTTCTATCATCATAAGCTGCTTTTCTTTCAGATAATCTGTGTTGTATTCACACACATAAAATCCTTTTCAGCAACTGAGCGGATAAGCCCTTCTTTTCAAGTTCTTCATAAGCCCTCTTGGTTGTTATCACACTTACCTGCAGGTCTGCTGCCAACGCCCTTATTGAAGGAAGTGCCTCGCCGGATCTCAGTTCCCCGGTTACTATCGCATTCTTAAGCTGCATTATTATCTGCTCGTATATTGCAAGCGTTCCTGTGGCAGGATATTTATATTAATGCTCATAAACCACCTCTTCATAAACTGCCGCTGACTTAAGCTTTCTTTTTACCTGCCTTGCATAACCTATGCATACTGGAAACTCTATAAGCACCATTATTGAATATAAAAACGTTCTTCAATAATCGGCGTAAATGAACTCATTAATATATCAAACTGCCAGCAGTCAGTAATTGTACATATAATTATAAGTGCCATAACATATGATAACAATCCATCTTTTGCCATATGGAAGCAGCGTGCTGATTATAAATGCATTTATAGTAATATATATAAATACAGACGCACTGAATCTTACTGCCATCATCATAAATATATTGCCAATCGTCAGTATCAGAATGTGTACTGCCACTCTGAAGATATAAGAGTTTCTCACCAGCTTTTCACGCTCATTGGTTGTAAGCGGGCATACATAATACATTGTTCTTAATTCGGCAGGGTGTGAATATTGAAAGACAGCAGATAGCAAGAAATATAAAATACCCTGAAGCAATTACTAATTGAGCCCATCCGGCTGTTTTAATAATCTGTGCCACAAATATAAGCTGTACCGCTAAAATTTAAATATTGCTGAATTTCCGTGTTCATATGATGCCTTGAAATTCTCCCAATGCCATCCATATATATAATCCCTAATTAAGTATTTCATATTACACTTTCACCTCTTTTACTGTAATGATACATGAATTCTTCCAGTGTCGGAACTGTTACCGTAAGTGCACCATCATACTTTGAATATCCATGATTGACTACAAGTGCTTTAGTTCCGTATTTCCTGTCCTCTGCATGTATGATATCCTCCTGCTTAAGAAGTTTCACTTTATAGCTTTCTCCTGATATTATCCTGTACTTATCCCTGAAGCTTTCTATATCTCCTGAATATACAAGTTCTCCCTTATCAAGATATATAAGATAATCTGCAATCCTGTCTAATTCATCCAGTATATGTGATGCAATAATCACACTTTTCTTACCGCTTTCCATAAACTGCATAATCACATTCAGGAAATCCTGTTTAAAATCAGGATCAAAATTAGCTGTCGGTTCATCAAGTATCAGATACTTTGGGTCTGTTGATAATGCAAATGCAAACTGTGTCTTTATCTTCTGTCCCTTCGATAATTTTCCAAACTTTATCTTTCTATCAAGTCCAAACCGTTCAAGATACTCCATGTAGATGCTTTCGTCATATCTGCTGTAAAACCTGCCATAACATCTTCCATTCTCTAAAAGTGAAAGTTCTGAATTCATAAGTTCATTGACTGGTACTATTCCTGTAATATCACGGATTCTCTTCTCGCTTTCCGCTTCCTGATAATTCAATCCATCAATTACAACCGTTCCATCGTCCGGTCTGCAAAGCCCCAGTATCATCTTAATAAGAGTAGTCTTTCCTGACGCATTCTGCCCCACAAGTGCACATATATATCCATCAGGAATCTCTATTGAGATGTCCTTCAGTCTGAAACTTCCTAATCTCTTATTAACTCCACACAAAGAAATCATTCTTCTGCCTCCCCAAAACACAGTCTTACACATAACAGCTATACACCTGATATACTATTTTTGTGCATACACTGTATATGTACATATATACAGTGTATGCACACATTTGTCAACAATTCTTGCTTTATTTATGTGTTTATTTCCGCTTCCGTCCTATAAGAATCCTCATACCTGTTGATTTATAGGTAACTTTTCATATAATTCCAACCAATTTCAGCAAAATTCTTCTTCAAAGCAAAATACCTATAAGAAGTCATTCAAAGACTCCTTATAGGTATTTTCATCATTATTTTATCTATCTTAATAGTCAAGTTTGTAATTCACCTATAAATCACACACTTTACATCTTTTTATAGGTAAACACAGAGGCATTCCAAGCTTATGCAACCCTCTGACGCATCATAGCATTCAGCACTCATGCAGCAAGAATCACTACTTCACGCTATCTTATAAGCTTTCATTATTCCACACCATCAATAAATCTGGCAACAAAGCTTAATGCTGCACCAAGCCCTGATTTTCTGCCGCCGCCATCTGATATTCTTAAATAATCCGCATCAGTATCAAAGGAATAATCATTAACAAGACGTTCTTTAATACTATTCTCATATTGCTTAAGATATGGTGCAACTGTTCCGCCAAGAACAATATCACAGTCCATCATTGTGTATATGTTATTAATTCCAAGAGCCAGATTGTCCATATATTCATCTAACACATCAGAATTATTCTTATTTCCCTGCGCTGCCAGTTCAAAGAAATTGTCAAGTGTCATATCAAGCTCTGATGATAATACCTTTTCTGAAACATATGCTTCAAAACAGCCCTTCTTACCACACAGACACTGCTTTCCTCCAGGGTGAATAACCATATGTCCGAATTCGCCGCCACGGTTATGAACACCATTTCTGATTGCGGAAGCGTTAATATATGCACCTCCGACACCTTCCCCAAGCATAATATATATTTTTTCATCTTCAGGCTTTCCATTAAACCAGTGGCCTGCGTATGCCTCTGCCCTCGCATCGTTCATCACTACAACCGGATAATCAATAGCTGATATAAGCCTTGTAAAATCATAGTTCTTAGCTTTTAATGGTGGTGCTGAGATAAGAATCTGCTTTTCATCATCAAGTATTCCCGGAACTGTAATGCCAACTCCCAGAATGTCATCTGCGTCTGCTCCAACATAATCCACTGCATGTCTTACCGCATCTGTAAGCTTCTCAATATATGCACTGCTTTTGCTAAAATGTGCTTTAACAGCCATACTGTATATAATCTGGCCTTTAAGCCCGACTACATCTACATTAATATAGTCAGCTTTGATATTCACGCTGATAGCTTTTCTTGCATTATTATCAATAGTAATTGCCTGTGCCCTTCTTCCCCCCGTTGAAGTGAAATTGCCAACATATTCTATAAGTCCATCTTCCATGAGCATCTTAAGATTCTGATTGACCGTTGGCAGCGACAGACCTAACTGGTCTGCTATCTCCTGTCTTGATATCTTATCCGAATTATATATCAGTCTGAATATACGGTTTTTATTAAGTTTTTTTACATCCGTGTTCGTTAGTTTCTGTGATGAATCCATCCATTACCTCTCGTTTAATCCCGGTTAACTTGTGTGTCAGTTACATTATTCGCCAAATACAGCAATATAATCTTTCTTGAACTTCTCAATTCCTGCATCTGTAAGTGGATGATGAACCATCTGCTCAATTACCTTATATGGTACTGTTGCAATATCAGCTCCTGCAAGTGCGCAGTCTGTAATATGTATTGGATTTCTTACACTTGCACAGATAATCTCTGTCTTAAGATCATAGTTAGCAAATATATCTGCAATATCCTGAATAAGATTAATACCCGGCTGTGATATATCATCAAGTCTTCCAAGGAAAGGGGACACATATGCAGCACCTGCTCTTGCAGCTAAAAGCGCCTGATTAGCTGAGAATATTAATGTAACATTAACCTTTATTCCCTCAGATGATAACACCTTAGTAGCCTTAAGTCCTTCAACTGTCATAGGAATCTTAACAACCATGTTAGGGTGGATTGCTGCAATCTCTCTTCCCTCTTTGATCATTCCTTCTGCATCCTCAGTAGTAGCCTTAACCTCGCCGCTTATAGGTCCGTCAACAATTGAAGTAATCTCCTTGATAACTTCCTTGAAATCTCTTCCTTCTTTGGCGATAAGGGATGGATTAGTGGTTACTCCACAGATAACTCCCATGTCATTAGCCTTACGGATATCCTCAACATTTGCAGTATCAATAAAAAACTTCATAATAAAATTCTCCTTGTTAATCACTCATTAATTGTTCTGAATACATTCTTCATTGCAGGATAGATACATCTGAACTTATTGTACTTATCCTCGTATCTTTCTATTATCTTCTCGTCTGGTCTTATTGTCTTTCGTACTTTAACGAGAGCATTAGACACATCTTCAACGCAATTATACTCCCCGGCTGCAACCATGGCAAGCATTGCCGCACCCATAGCAGGACCTTCCTCTGACTCTAACAGTTCCACAGGAATTCCAAGTACATTAGCCATAATCTTACACCACAGTTCTGACTTAGCGCCACCACCGCACATACGGGTTGACTCCACCTTAATACCGAGACTCTTAGCAACCTCGAAGCAGTCCCTTATTGCAAATGCAACGCCTTCCAGAACTGCCTGTGTCATATCCTTACGCTCTGTATCCATTGTCATTCCTGTAAATGTGCCTCTTGCAAATTCGTCATTATGCGGTGATCTCTCACCCATCAGATATGGAAGGAAATACACATTGTTATTGCCAAGGTCATCATCTGTTATCTGCGACTGTTCGCCTGTGTAATCATTAGTTCCGAGTATCTTGTCCATCCACCATCCATTAGCTGAAGCTGCACTTAATATACAGCCCATAAGATGATATTTCCCATCCGCATGTGCGAAAGAATGAAGTGCATTATTGGAATCCACTCCGAATTCCTTGCTTGAAATGAATATTGTACCGCTTGTTCCCAAAGAAACATTACAATGTCCGTCACCGACAGTACCAGTGCCTACTGCAGCAGCTGCATTATCACCTGCACCGGCTGCAACAATTACTTCATATCCTATTCCAAGCTCATCAGCAATATCCTTCTTTACAGTGCCAACGCACTCACTGCTTTCAAAGATGCGTGGCATCTGTGCTTCTGTCACGCCACATATATCAAGCATCTGGCGCGACCAACGCCTATTCTTCACATCAAACAGCAGCATGCCCGAAGCATCTGAAACATCTGTACAATGCACACCTGTAAGACGATACGCAATATAATCTTTTGGAAGCATTATCTTGTCTATCTTAGCAAAATTATCCGGTTCATTCTCCTTCACCCACAATATCTTAGGTGCTGTGAAACCTGCAAATGCAATATTTGCTGTATATTCTGATAACTTATCCCTGCCTATCACTTCATTCAGGTACTCACACTGCTTCGTTGTTCTTCCATCATTCCATAAAATAGCCGGTCTTATAACCTCATCATTCTTATCAAGAATAACAAGACCATGCATCTGTCCGCCAAAGCTGATACCGCCAACGGTTGATTCATCCTGTCCGTCAAGCAGCTCCTTCATGCCTTCTATACAGGCATCATACCAGTCATATGGATTCTGCTCTGACCAGCCAGTCTTAGGGTAATCAATCTGATAACTCTTTGAAACATTTGCAATAATATGTCCTGCTGTGTCCATAAGAACAATCTTGACCGACGAAGTTCCAAGGTCAATTCCTATATAATTCATGCCAGACTCCTTTCCACAATCATATATCTATAACCGCACCTGTTTATGCAAATGGGTTCTCGCTCTTGTAAAGCATGCCCTTAGGCTGGTTGAATGACACATCCTCAACACCGATATACTTAAACACATCAAAAAGTGTCTTTCCAAAATGCCCGAATGCAACTGCACCATGATGTGGAAAATTGCCTTCAATAAGCACATGTCTGTAGAATCTTCCCATCTCTGGAATAGCAAATATACCTATTGCACCAAATGAACGTGTTCTTACCGGAAGAACTTCACCCTGTGCTATGTAAGCGGAAAGCTTGTTATCTGATGAATTCTGGAGTCTGAAAAATGTGATATCTCCCGGAACGATATCCCCTTCAAGTGTACCATTAGTAACTTCTTCAGGAAGTGAACGTGCCATAATCATCTGGTTTCTCATCTCGCAGAATGACAATTTGCTTGATGCAGTGTTGCCACAATGGAATCCCATAAATGTATCCTTCTGTGTATAAGCATATCTGCCTGCGATATCCTCATTGTAGATATCTGCCGGAACTGTATTATTAATATCAAGAAGTGTAACAATATCGTCACTTACAACTTCTCCGATAAATTCACTCAATGCACCATATATATCAACCTCGCATGATACAGGTATTCCTCTTGAAGTAAGTCTTGAGTTGACATAACAAGGAACACATCCGAACTGTGTCTGGAATGCCGGCCAGCATTTACCTGCTACTGCAACATATTTTCTTGAGCCCTTATGTGATTCAACCCAGTCAGTTAATGTAAGCTCATACTGTGCGAGTCTGCTTAAGATTTCAGGCTTTTTATTTCCTGTACCAAGCTCTTTTTCCATATCCCTTACAACATCAGGAATTCTTTCATCTCCTGCATGCTTATTAAAGCTCTCGAATAAATCAAGCTCTGAATTTTCCTCAATCTCAACACCAAGATTATATAAACCTGCGATTGGTGCATTACATGCAAGGAAATTGTTAGGTCTTGGACCAAAGCTGATAATCTTAAGATTGCTTAATGCGTATACCGCCTTTGCTACAGGTATGAATTCATGAATCATATCTGCACATTCTTCTGCTGTTCCAACAGGATACTCTGGAATATATGCTTTAACTCCACGAAGCTTAAGATTATAGCTTGCGTTAAGCATTCCACAATAAGCATCGCCTCGTCCCTGAACAAGACCTCCATTAGCTGATGTCTCCTCTGCTGCCGCAATGAACATCTTAGGTCCGTTGAAATTTTTTGCAAGCATTGTCTCAGCAATCTCAGGTCCGAAATTACCAAGATATACACAGAGTGCATTACATCCTGCATCCTTAATATCCTCAAGTGCCTGCATCATATGTATCTCACTCTCAACGATACATACCGGACATTCATAGATATCCCCCTTGCCATACTTTGCTTCATATGCCTTTACAAGATTCTGTCTTCTTGTAACTGAAAGTGATTCTGGAAAGCAGTCTCTTGAAACTGCAACAATACCGATTTTCATAACTGGTGTATTATTCATAACTTATCTCCTTTAACCTATACTGTTATATTCTCTCCCCTTAAGCCGTTAAATGCTCCATCTATATGAGCATCTTCATGGGCTATCAGCCATTTATTAGATGCCGCAAGCAGCTTGTCTTCTGCCGTTGCATGAGTATTAACTACATCAAGATTAGTCCCCTTTGGAAGTACAACTACACACTTAAAACCCTGTCCGTCCACACCGCATGGTGCATAATGAAGAGTTGTTGCATACACCTCAATAGCTGTTCCCTCAGGCACAAAGAATCCTTCAACCTTAGATGTATCATATGTAAAATCGTTTTCCACATCTTCTCTGCTGCCAAGCAGCAGAATCATATCTGTTGCCGCAATATTAACTTCTGAACTTCTGTGATATTCCAGTGCATTAAGTTTCTGGTTATGTCCATTACAATACCCTGTCTGTACAGGACATCCTCCATATATACTCTCTTCCATTACCTTATGAATCTGTGTATTTTCAAGCTTTTCATCACCTGCAATATATACAACATCTTCAGGCATATCATACGAATCCATAAGTTTCACTATTTCACTGGTATCAATATCAGCAATAACTCTGCCATATTTCTTAAAGCCAGCATCCAATACACTCTGCAAAAACACTACCTCCTTTTTCAACTCATGTCAAACTTTTATAAAGCATCTTTCTAAAAGTTATTCTATCACTGTTTTATTTCTAATTCAATAAAAAAATCTCCGATTATCAAAAATGTATCCTGAAAGATACACTCCCAATAACCGGAGATTAATATTAATATGTTAAATTGCCAATCTTACAATATAATCTTTGATAATGCATCAATTATAATTCCCCATGCTACACCACTCACATAAAGAATCGCAAGAATTCTAAAATTATCCTTCATATCATCGTTCTCTCTGAACAGCACAAGAATACCTACTCCCGAACCGGCAAGCAGTCCTGCCATAAGAGAGCCAAGTCCAAGTACGCCTTCAATATAAAGCTGTGTTAATACTACTGATGATGCACAGTTAGGAATAAGACCTATAATTCCCGCTATCAACGGTCCAATGACAGGCTTATTAAGTATAAGATTTCCCAAAGTCTCTTCACCAACAAAGTGAATTAAAGTATTAAGTGCAAAAGATATAACAACAATAAATGCAAATATAGTTATTGTATGTCTTAACGCTGACTTAAATATGCTTGTCTCACAGCCACAGTGGTCATGATCACATACATGTCCAATCTTTTCTACCATATTATAACTTTTCTTGCTTCTTCTCACTATCAGATCAATTACAACACCCATTATAAGACCTATAAAAACCTTAATGAGTATAAGCTTGACAAGCACTAATACATCTACCTGTTCTGATAAAAATACTGGTATCATCTCGTCTGAAGTAGACATAAAGATGGCAATAAGCGTTCCCATAGTAATTACTTTACCTGCATACAGGTTAGATGCCGCTGTAGAAAAACCACACTGTGGAACAGCTCCAAGTAAAGCTCCTATAACAGGCCCAGCCTTGCCAGAATCCTTGACAAACTTCTTCGTCCTGGCACTTGTCTTATGTTCAAGATACTCCATAGCAAGATAAGTCAGAAAAAGAAACGGCAACAGTTTAACACTATCAATGATAGTATCAAATACCACATCCATCATGATATACAATCGTCCTTTCTTAAAAACAGTCACATAGTTACATATTTATTATGCTTTGGCAAAAAGCTTCCTATAAGGTTCTTCTCCTGAAAACACCTTTCTTGCTTTCTCTGATCTGTTCATAATAAGCTTAGTAACAAAATAACCTATTACTCCATACAGTGATCCAAGTAACAGACTCGCAAGTACATCTGTCGGATAATGAACTGTAAGATATAATCTTGAAACTGCAATCAGAGCTGCAAGTATAACTGCAGGAATTCCTTTCTTTCTGTCCCACAATATAATAGCTAATGCCGCTGCAAAAGAAGCTGATGTATGTCCTGATGGAAAAGACCAGTCCTTAATGCCATTAAAGATTCCATAAAGATTCTCAAATGTCGGATCTGCATTGAATGGTCTTATTCTTGCTGACAGATTCTTCATAATTCCGTTACACATAATAAGTGACAGAATTAGTCCAATTGCCATACTAAGTCCTAACTTTCTGTCTTTCTTAAATACCGGTATAAATAAGAACGCCGCACATAATAAAATCCAGAATATTCCAGCATTTCCAAGACAGGTTATAGCATACATAACCGGATCTGTTACAGGATTATGTAATGATTCAAACCAGTGTAAAATCTGAAGTTCCATAATAGTCTCCTTATCATATCATTCTAGTACGCTCCTTTTCAGGCACACCAGAATATTCTATGATATAAGAAATCATTTGTCAATTAAAGGAATACGTTTTTTCATAGTAACATTTTCCTGTTCTTCCACCAAATGGATATTCATATTCTTCTGTCACTCCAATCTGAAACAACCCTCTGTCTAAATCTGAATCTATAAGTTTAACAGTAACATTACCATCTGATGCAACTCTTTCACTTAAAACCACAAAAATTCTTCCATCAGATCAGTCGAGTATCTGTTGTCTTTCCCAGCATCATATGTTGTAAAATATTTATCAGCATACACATCTCCCATCCGGTCAAATGCATAATCCATTGCACCGTCAAGACTTCTGTTGACTTCATCTCTTCTAATATTGTTTCCTGTTATCGACGCATGTATCATGACTATTAACGCTATAACAACAATAATACTACATGTAACAACTCCTCTCAAATATCTTCAGCTTACAAAGTAACGTGCAAGTCCATTATATGTATGTTGCGAAGAATAACCAAACATAGCCGCAGACAGCGGATATTCCAGTGTATTCTATATATTCATAATCACCTGCCCTGCTTACGTCTCCATATGTAAGCCTCATACCCCCTTTCTGAACTGTCGCTAACACATAAAGCTTCTTATCTCTAGCTTCCTCTGATAATTCACTATCAGGAATATCCCACAATATGCTTCAATATAATTCTCAATATATTGGCTTATCTCTCCTGCATCAGAAACTCTCTGATTAATCCTTATGAAATCAATAGAAAGAAACATACCAATGCAAATATAACAAGATAAACTGATGTCTCAATTATCCCTTCATTAATACCCCTTTATCTGCTATCAAGACATGAACCTATCACACCTAAAAGTATATTTCTGTACGCAGACATAGACATTCAATCATTGTCATGGCAACCACCACTGCACACATTCCTATTACTGCTTCTCCGTATGTATTAATAACATCCTTCATATTCTTATCACCCTGTAAAGATATTTCCAAAATATTAATCATTGAATAAGATACAATCAGTCCAATTATCACTCCTGCATATTCATCAATAATATGATTCATATAATATACACCTCAATTATAAGTACATATTAACAACTAACATCATATCAACCGCCATCTTAAATGCCACAAAAAGTTGGTATATACTCAGAAAAATCTCATCATGCTTGTACTGTCAAGATATCTGGCAGCCTCTGCCTTATCTGATAATTCATAATTTCTTCTTACGAGGCATTAATCGTCTGATTCATGCTGTCCCTGTCTAGATCTCCTATTGAATACAACATTCTGACTGCCGATTGGATATCCATCACATCAAATTCACTTAAGAAACTATAATATGGCATGATATCAGATGGATTGAGTTCAATCTCATATATGAACTTTCCTAAAGATTCTTTCATGATAACAGGACAGCTATCATAAGTATCTTCAACTGCTGACAATAATGGTTTATTTTCAAGATTAACTGCTAAGTCTCTTAGCCATTCTGTAAAACCACAATATAAGTCATTCTTAATTCTTCCTGCTGAACCTTTTCTCTGTGTAAATGGCGTTATTATAAACAGAACCATAACTGCAGCAACACATATCGCCGCTATCTTTAACTGTACTAATATGAGAATTATCACTGTAAGCAGCATAATCCCCATAACGGAATCATCTTTAAAGTAATCTTCTTTGCTTCCGACTTAAACACAATATTATAATCATACATTATCTGTTTATCTGTTCTGGTTTCTCCTATCCAGTCACAACCATAGTGCTTACGTGTATATATGTAAAACAGCATACACAGAACAACAAACACAATGGAAACGCACTGATATGCCAGTGTATCTGTTATGCTAAGCGGCTCTTTCGAAAACATATTAAGAGTACTGCACATAACGGTAGTAAGCATTGCAAGCGCCATGCTTATCATTATTCCTATAGTAATATCCGCTTTATCTTTCTTATCTCCGACTGATACTTATATACATTATTAACCCATCTGTCAAAATCTTCCAGAAGGACTTCCATTGCTCCTGTGTATCGTCCACCCTTTTCTTCTACACTAACTAAGAACTTATGAAGTGTCCGTATTCTTGAACAATCATATTCTTCTTCAATTATCTTCAGGGCATCATTATATACTCTGTCTCCCATTCCATATTGAAGTTCTTCAATTGCCCGTGAAAGACATCTCTTCAGTCTTCCGCTGCTGATTGCATACGCATCCTGAAGTGCAATATTAACCTTCGGATTCCTGATAAACGAGTATGTCATCTGGTGAAGATACACATCCACATCTGCAAATCTTGACGCTTTACTTCTTTCCATAAAATAATTCCTTACTAGTCCGGGAATCATAATTACAGCCAGAATCATAACAAATAACGCTGCGATATAATTAATTCTGTACAACAGACATGCACCATATACAGCAACTCCTGCAAGCATGGTTGATAAAACAAATCTTCTTACAGACATAACGCCATTCAGGTCTGCAATATCCTCCATTAACTGCTTTACAGATAAATATCTTAATATCTTCTTCAATTGTGCCTCCATATATACGGATCATCTATTCCGTATTTAATAAACTTATCCATAATATCCTGTGGAATATCACTATCCAGAAATTCCCCATCTTCATATATAACAGTACATGTATTCTCTCCTGATTCCTGCTAAAAACCCACCTTACTTATATGTCTTCTTTCAAATCTGTCGCAATCCACCAGTACAACAAGATCTATGTATTTATATATACTGTTAATAAATCTTTCTGAGGATTCTCCCTTTCCAAGCATTGAATACATTCTGTCTGGCATATCCCTTATATCATCCAGATGCATTGTTGTCATACAATATGCACCTGTAGACAGGCTGTTAAGCAGCTCCATAACTTCTTATCTTGATTCTGAAAGAAGAACCCAGTCAATGTTATGTCGTAAACCTGCTCTTATAATATCCTGATATGTAATCTTAGAATCCACAAAAACTCAACACATTTGCTGTGCGGATTAATCTGCCGGTAATGAATTTCCTGATTATCTTCATATACTCCAACCTTCTCTTCTGCCGGAATATATGTTGCAAGATACTTGAGAAGTTCTGTCTTTCCTGCATGTGGCTGCCCACCTATAACTGTTGACAGATGTGCAGTTACGCAATTCTCAAGTAGTGTAATAATACCTCAGGAGCATAATCAGACTTAACAAGGTCACCATGCCCAAATCTAAGTTTCCTGGAATCTTTCTTATAGCCATACTTTTCTTTCCACATCTTGATTCATGCCATATTGATATTCTTAAAATTTCGGTATTGGCCTCCAATATCGGGTGTACCCTGTTAAAAGGCACACCCATTATATTAGCAAGTCTTATTGACAGATTGTCCATATATCTGTCACTTAATTCTTTCATAGCAATATAACAGCCTCTTCCCAACTGGGTTATCCATAGATTATATCCATCCCACTCAATATCAGTAACAGATTCATCCGATATTTCCTCTTTAATCTCTGAAAAAAGATCATCCTTATTGTTTTCTATCAGTTGCTGAAGCTGTTCTTTCTCCATATACATTCCTCACATTACTGATTAGGTCTGCTCGCATCTATAGCATCATATATATGTTCCTTATATGATATATCACTGACAGCACCTTTAGTTCTGTCAGTTACAATAGTTACAACCGCAGCTGTAAGCAATACCGCTGCAAGCACTCCCGCAAGTGCTATCACCACTTTCCCATAATGTTCGATAATATCATGCATATACAAATCCTCCTCTTGATTAAATTATTTAAAAGTACTTTTATATTGTGGATATTATCACACATTTAAAAGTTTGTAAAGTATAAAAATACATAAATTTAAAAAAGACTTTCGCATCAAAATATAATGCAAAAGTCTTAAAATACTATTTCTTATTAAGTTCTATTGTATTGTTTCCATCGCTTAAAGAAAGTACATTTTTCTTGATTGAATATGTATACTCATCTGTCTCTTCTGTCCCAAGGAAGCTGATTGTTATGCTCAGCTTTCCATCTTTTGCTTCATACGAAGTAATTGAAACGCTTATCTCTCCTATCTGCTGGGTTCCTGTTCCATCAGCATTGAAGGTATATGCATAATCATCACCTTCCCATGTTCCAACAACCGTTGCTTCCTTACCACAGCCTGCAAAATACTGCAATCACTGTAATAAGTACAGCTAATATGCTTACTCTCTTAAGTACATAAAATCCATTATAAATTAATTGTTTTAACAGCCTCTACAACTTTGGAAAATTCCATTCCATGAGAAGCCTTTATAAGTATATTATCACCTGTTTTCAGAATATGTCCAATACTTTTTAACATATCATCTCTTGTTTCAAAATCATGTACTTCACAACCATGCGCATTGTAATTAGTATCAATATATGCTCTTGTTCCTGCCGCAATCTGTGCAGCAAGGTCACCTGCTGTTATAAGTACATCAATATCCTTAGTTCCAAGATACATCCCAACATCGTAATGCATCTGTTTCTCGTTCTCACCAAGCTCAAACATACTTCCAAGAATAGCAACTTTTCTTCCAATAGCAGTGTCAAGAACATCAAGAGATGCTTTCATTGAAACCGGATTGGCATTGTAGCAGTCATCAATTATTGTGAAGCCATTTTCCTTAATAATATTGTTTCTTCCTGCAATTGTCTTTAAATTTCTTACACCACGCTCAATTTCAAGAGATGAAAGACCAAGCACAGAACCAACAAGTGCAGCAGCCATCGCATTATATACCATATGATGTCCGGGTACCGGTACTGTCATGTCAAACGTTGAATATTTATCTGCTGTATCAAGGCCATGAATTGTAAAGCTAGTTCCATCAAGTCCAAGACTCTTTATATTATCTGCATATACCCCGTCTTTGTTGCTTATTCCGAACACAAGAGGACGCTTGCCGTGTACCTGGCTGATTGTTGATAATTTGTCGTCATCTCCGTTAAGAATAACAATCCCATCCGGATTCATATGATTAAATATCTCTGTTTTAGCCTTAAGTATACCATCTCTTGTTCCAAGATTCTCAAGGTGGCAAAGGCCAATATTAGTGATAACACATATGTCTGGCTGTGCAATCTTAGATAATCTGTCCATCTCGCCAAAATCACTGATTCCCATCTCAAGAACAGCAACTTCATCATCTTCTGTCAGTCTGAAAACAGTAAGTGGAAGCCCAATCTCATTATTGAAATTACCAAGTGTCTTTAATACCCTGTACTTTTCAGATAAAACAGAGCTTATTGTTTCCTTGGTACTTGTTTTGCCAACACTTCCTGTGATTCCTACAACCTTGACATCCAGATTATTTCTGTAAAGAAGTGCAAGATCCTTTAGTGCCTGAAGACTTGATTCAACCTGAATATATGAATGTTCTTCATCTGGCAGCTCCTTTTCAGAAATAACACATGCAGCGCCCTTCTCAAAGCATTGTCCTATGAAATCATGTCCATCACTTCTCTCACCTTTAATGGCAATAAAAAGCCCGCCTTCAGCTACCTTTCTGCTGTCAATCGTAATGGCAGTAATCTCTTTATCATAATCTTCTCCATTGCCATGATATATGCCGTTAACAGCTTGTGTCATGGCTCTTAAGGTCATTCCCTTCATAACACAATATCCTCAATTCTTTTCTTAGGCACATGATGTACCTGATTCTCATCTCTGTAATACTTGATATCTCCATCCGCAGGAATATCCTCAAGCACCACTTCTTCTTTAGGATAGCCAAATGCGATGACATACACAATCTTTAATTCAGACGGTATATTTAGCTGTGCCTTTAACTCATCTCTTTTAACATTGCCAAAAAAGCATCCGCCAAATCCGGCTTCTGTAGCTGCAAGAAGCATTGTCTGTCCGACAATTCCCGCATCAACTTCATCATTGATATTCTCAGGACAGGTTATAACAATATATCCTGTTGGCTTCTCACCTTCAGATGGACCATCCCAGTCCTTTAAATATCCGGCAAATCCTAATAGTCTGAAAACTTTCTCATTCTCTTCCTCATCACACACAATTCTATACTTAAATGGCTGTCTGTTAGCTGCTGATGGAGTAAGTCTTGCAGTCTCAACAAGCTCCATAAGCTGCTGCTTTGTCAGCTTCTTTTCCTGATAAAATCTTCTGTATGATCTGTTTTTCTTAACAAGTTCCTTAATCATAACATAACTAACCTCGTTTTATAAAAATGCATTATTATACATTTACATTTCTTCTATTCATACTTTGCAAGAGATATCTCGATAATCTTCTCTGTAAGTTCATCATACGATATACCTACTGCTGCTGCCTCCTGAGGAATAAGGCTTGTGTCAGTCATTCCTGGAAGTGTATTAATCTCAAGACAGAATATATTATTATTCTTATCAAGAAGTTCATCAACTCTTGCGTATGTTGTTACGCCTGCTGCCTGGCAGCATTTTTCTGCCCAGAACTGCATCTGGCTTGCAATATCTTCCGGAATATTGGCAGGGCATGTCTTTAGTAGAGCCAGCCTTGTACTTATTCTTGTAATCGTAGAAGCCTTCAAGAGGCTCAATCTCAATTACTGGAAGTGCCTTTCCATCAAGCACCGCAACTGAGAATTCTCTTCCGTCAACAAACTCTTCAACAAGTACAGTATCTTCATAAGAAAATGCTTCATCAAGTGCATCTTCAAACTCTTTCTCGTTATGTGCTATCGAAACACCAACGCTTGAACCACCACAACAAGGCTTAACAACACATGGGAATGGAACATACTCAATCTTATGTCCTTTATGTAATGTAACACCCTTAGGCATAGGAATTCCCTCTGGTACAAGAACCTTTTTTGCAAGTTCCTTGCTCATTGATATAGCACTGCTTAAATAATCTGTACCTGTATATCTGATTCCAAGCAGATCAAATGTAGCCTGGACCTTACCATCTTCACCATTGCTTCCATGAAGTCCCATAAATACCATATCTGCTTCTTTACACAATTCTAATACATTACGTCCGAAAAAGCTTTCTCTTGCCTCTGTTCTTCTCTTAACCTCTGCCGGAATGTCCGCTGTTTTCTTCTTTAAATTGTCAGACAGTTCTCCCAAATCATTCTTTTCTGTAAAAAATGTCTTAACCTCACTGTCATCAACACCTAAGAAGATATCAAGCATATTTGCTTCATGTCCGTTTCTTCTAAGACTCTCGCATACTCTGTATCCTGTGACTAATGAAACATCTCTTTCTGTACTTGTTCCACCTGCTAAAACTACTATTCTCATAATTTCTCCTTTATCCCTGAACTTTTCCACAATATCCACATAGTTATTCACATTTTTCGTCAATTGTAAATTTTTTGTAAAATTGTCAGATAATTGTAATATATTTATATAATCCACATATTCTTATGCAGAATCTGTGCGAATTATTACGGTCTTAAATGGCTTCCTTCATACTTTGTATGTGCCTGTAAAACCTTTCTTAAAGAATCAATTCTTCCAGAAAGTTCACCTTCCGGAACAACTATCTCCAGTGATTCAGCCATAATATCTATCATTGGATTTGTGAATCTGCTCTTGTATCTTATAAGGACATCAAGCTTTTCCTCATATCCTCTCGCATCTAAA
>SCPP01000270.1_pt1 | contig 73237 bp, 124 predicted proteins | sample 6106811 | NCBI WGS metagenome assembly SCPP01 (sample SAMN10720449, study PRJNA508395) | human gut metagenome | isolation source: Participant 2 stool, 15 month | host: Homo sapiens | collected 2018
TGTACTCAGAAACGGCAATGAGTTATTCCTGCCGCGAACGTTGTTCCCGGTGATATACTTATAATATCGGCAGGCGATCTTGTTGCCGCAGACTGCCGTCTTGTCACATCTAACAACCTCACAACAGACGAATCCCTCTTACCGGTGAATCTGTAAACGCCGAAAAAGACGCATCGGTTGTAATTTGAAGAATTCACGGCACTTGGGGACAGAAAAATATAATCCTTTCTTCCACCTCCGTAACAGGCGGAAAAGCCACCGCGATAGTTACAGGCACGGGAATGAATACGGAAGTCGGACTACTGCGAAATATGCCCCTTGATGATGAAACACCGCAGACACCGCTTCAGCTAAAGCTTGCCGATACAAAAACACTCGGTATTGCCGCACTTTCGTATGCCTTGTTATTTTTATTGTCGGCCTGTTCCGTCATCTTCCGCCGTTTGATATGTTTATGACAGCCGTTTCTTTGGCGGTTGCCGCAATACCTGAGGGACTTCCGGCAATAGTTACGATTATGCTTTGCAATCGGCGTAATGCGTATGTCAAAACATAACGCAATAGTACGAAACCTCTGTCTGTCGAAACGCTCGGCAGTGCGTCCGTAATATGCTCCGACAAAACAGGCACTTTAACGCAAAATAAAATGACTGTAACTTCATTTTATACGTACGATGAAAAAGCTGATACGACTTTGTTCGATGTGTTGCGACTGTGATGAGGGACACAAAAGTCCGACAGAAAGTGCAATACTCGCCGCCGCAAAACACGGTTTTGACAAGTCCGTACTTGACAAAAATACAGACGTATTGCCGAAATACCTTTCGACTCGACACGCAAACGAATGACTACAATGCACAGGGACATAAAAGGTTATAAAACAATAATAAAGGGTGCATTGAATTTCCGCTATGCACCGATATTTATAACGGTCAGCTATTCCGCTTACTTCACAGAGCAAGCGAAAATTATATCCGAAAATTCAAAAATGACTTCGGACGGTTTGCGTAATCGCGGTTTGTTATCGTGATGATTACACAAAGACAGCAATCAACGAAAACAATATGGTATTTATCGGTCTTATCGGCATTGAAGACCCGCCGCGAAAAGAGGCAAAGCAATCCGTAGAACTTTGTAAAGAGCAGGTATTCGTCCTATTATGATAACAGGCGATCACGCAGAAACGGCTTTATCTGTTGCGAAAAAATCGGAATTGCGGACGATAATTCAAAGGTTATGACAGGCGATATTCTTGAAAAATATCGGACAACGAACTTGCACTCACAATAAATCAATACAACATATTTGCACGCGTTACTCGAGCCATAAAATGAAAATTGTAAAAGCGCTTAAAGCCAACGGTGAAATTGTCGCAATGACAGGTGACGGTGTAAATGACGCGCCTGCACTTCCGCCGCCGATATTGGATGCAGTATGGGTATAACAGGTACGGACGTTGCAAAATCAGCATCCGATATGGTGCTTACGGACGATAATTTTGCTACCATTATATATGCAGTCCGTGAGGGCAGAAGTATTTTTCAAACATCAAAAAGCGGTACAATTTTGCTTTCAAAACATAGGCGAAATTCTGACCGTATTTTCGGTATTATGTTCGGTTGGTCGTCACCGCTTACCGCTATACAGCTTTTATGGGTAAATCTCGTCACCGACTCACTTCCTGCTATTTCTTTGGGACTTGACACTCCCTGACAGCGATATAATGGATAAACCGCCGCGTTCACCGAAAAAGGTTTATTTGCCGACGGACTTTGGCTGACAATCATATTTGAGGGCTTGATGATAGGTGCACTCGCACTTTGGCATTCACCATAGGTGCAAACATCTTCGGCGGTATTACAGCAGGTCGTACAATGGCATTTGCGGTGCTTAGTATTTCTCAGTTGGTACACGCATTTAATATGAGAAGTGAACACCCGTTTTAAAGCCGGTATATTTAAAAATCCTTACCTTGTGCTTTCACTGATTTCGGGACTTATTTTGGAGGTGTCGGTAATTTCCGTTCCGTACCTTGCAAATATTTTCGGAGTTATTCCGCTCAATGCTATGGGCTGGATTGTTGTAACGGTACTGTCCGTTATGCTCTTATAATCGTTGAGCTTCAAAAGTTTGTCAGCTCGTTTGTATGGCGAAAGGACTGATATATGAATTTAACAATTTAAAGAAAAACGAATCCGGCGTTATATCCGCAATACGGTTAAGCGGTTCAATTAAACGCCGTCTTTCCGATATGGGAATGACGCCGGTGCAACCGTAAAATGCTTAGATTATAACCGCTCGGCGATCCTGTCGAATTTCGTGTACTCAACTGTAACATAGGTATACGAAAAAGGACGCGAAAAAATTTTATTCACAAGGTGGTGAAATGAATGTCCGATACAAAACAGTCGTTGCTCTTGTCGGCAATCCGAATTGCGGAAAACAACTCTTTTCAACGAACTCACAGGCAGTAATTATGATGTCGGCAACCGCATAGGCGTTACTGTTAAAAAAAAAAGGCATATGCCGTTACAACAAAAATATGCTTATAGTCGATCTTCCGGGTATCTATTCCCTTTCACCGAACAGTGCGGAGGAAATTATAACGCACGACTTCATTATAAATGAAAAGCCCGATTTAATACTCAACATAGTTGACGCAACCAACCTCGAACGCAATCTCTACCTTACAACACAGCTTGCCGAAACAGGTGCCTATGGTAATCGCACTGAATATGGCGGACGCAGTTAAGAAAAACGGTTTTGAAATTAATGCAAATATGTTGACAAAACGTCTTAATATACCGTCTGTTCCGATTTCGGCAAGCAAATGTATCGGGATTGAAAACTCATCAAAGAATGTAACTTAGGCGGTAATACACAAAATCAATTAAATACAATGCGGAAATTGAAAGGGCAATTTCCGCATTATGCTTAAAAAATAAAATAAGCCGTTTTACGCCATACAACTTACAGAAAAAATGATACCGAAACACATATAGCGCAAGCTCGCTACAAATTCATAAAATCAGTCGCAGCCGACTGCGTAAAATAATCGGTCAAAACAGACAATTTCTTCTGACCGAAAATAGATTCAATCGCTATGCACCCATTGTTTGCGATACCGATTTTATACTTGTAATGTTTTGTGTTTTCAGATAACGTTCGGAACTTTGGTTCGATGATGTCCGATATGCTCGACACCCTGTTTAACGTTCAGTTTGCAATATGCTTGAAAATATTTTAACATCAGCCGAAGTCGGTGCATTTTTCAAAGGACTTTGCTTGACGGAATAATATCCGGAATAGGCAGTGTCATAACATTTTTCCGCAGATAATGCTGTTATTTTATTCCTTTCCTTTCTTGAAGATTCGGGATATATGGCACGAACGGCTTTTATTATGGACAAACTTTTTATAAAAATCGGTCTTTCGGGCAAGTCGTTTGTACCTATGATAATGGATTTGGGTGCAGTGTTCCTGCGACAATGGCAGTCAGAACGCTTGACAACGAACGTGACAGAAAACTGACAATGCTGTTGATACCGTTTATGTCGTGCGGTGCAAAATGCCGGTTTATGCGGTATTTACAGCGGCACTGTTTCCGAATAATGCAGGTATCGTCACATTCAGTTTATACATTTTAGGGATAGCTTTAGGGTAATTTCGGATTGATTTTGTCAAATACGGTATTCAAAGGCGATGAACCGCCTTTTGTACTTGAACTTCCATCCCTACCGAATGCCGACTTTCAAATCGACATTTAATCATATGTGGGATAAAGTCAAGGACTTCCTTACAAGAGTAGGTACTGTAATTTTGCTTGCAAGTATAATCATCTGGCTTTTGGAAAATCTTGATTTTCATTTGCATTTAACCGCTGACAGCGAATACAGCATTATCGGCACTTTAGGAAAACTTATCGCACCGATATTTAAACCTTTGCGGATTCGGTAATTGGAAAGTTGCGGTAAGCCTTATTTCAGGTTTTGCCGCAAAAGAGGCAGTCGTGTCAACTATGTCAATCCTATACGGAGCATACAACACCGCCGACCTTGTATCGTGCCTTACGACTTCATTCACTCTGTCGGCATATTCGTTTTAACGTTTGTACTGCTTTATGTGCCTTGTATCGCCGCAGTGTCAACACTCCGCAGTGAACTCAACTCACGAAAATTAACCGCATTTTCGGTATTATATCAGCTTTCTGTTGCGTGGATAATGTCAACGCTTGTATTCCAAATCGGTAATTTATTTGTATAGACTTCACAAAATTAAATTTTTATGTTAGCTATTGCAAATTAAAGTGATTTAGGTTATAATAAAGGCATAATTTAATTGATATTAATTTTCGAAACCAAAGAGGGTTTTAGAAACAGTAATGTTTCTATACCCTCTTTATTTTATTAGTTTGCGGACAGAAAGGCTATGGTGATTAATATGTTAGTTGATAATGATATTTGTATCTCAAGCGCACTGGAGATTATCTTGAATCAATATATGAAATTTCAAAGCAAAAGACGAGTGTGCGGATATTGCCCTTGCACTCAAAATATCAAAACCAAGTGTGAACAGAGGCGGTAAATACTCTAAAAGCAAGGTCTTGTTTCTCACGAGCCTTACGGCGATATAATTCTTACGGAAAAGGGTTTTGAGCTCGGTGAAGCAGTATATCACCGTCATACGATGATTAAAAATTCCTTGTAAATGTTCTTCATATTCCCGAAGATGATGCCGAAAAGAGGCTTGCCAAATTGAGCATAATATAAGCCAAAATACAGTTGAAAAAATGAAAAGTTTTATGGAAAACTAAAGGAGTACCGAAAATGAACTCATCGACGTACATTTGTACGTTAGAGTTTATTTTCAAAAGTGCAAAGGCAAGCCGTATATCAAAGATAGGCTTGCCTTTGTTTATAATATCCGTAAATTAAATTCAAATATAAAATAATATTTTGCACTGTTCGGACAATTTATCGACCTCCTGAATTTATAAATCTCTTTCGTGCATTAAACCCTTCATATAATCGTCCATTGCGTCTGCAACTTGCTTTGAATACGCAACCGCCTCAACAACCGTTTTCGCACCGCGGACAACATCGCCCGACGCAAAAATACCGTCACGCGTAGTTTCTCCGAACGTGTTTGTTACAAGCAAACCTTTTCATTAACTTCCAAGCCTGTCGTTGTTGAAACAATTCTGTCCTTCGGACCTTGACTTATCGCAATAATCGTTGAATCTGCCTGATAAAGATTTTCCGTTCCTCTTATCGGCGAAAGATTTCCTTTCCGTCACATTCAAGTTCAACAAATATAACTCCGTCATCTACAATTTCCACAGGCTCAACGTGTACCACGAATTCAACACCGTCAATCTTTGCATAATCCACTTCACGCTGACTTGCTGCCAAATGGTCACTTCTTGAAAATACCGTAACCTTTTTAGCACCGTGTCTTAAAGCAGTTCTTGCAACGTCCATTGCCGAGTTACCCGCACCGATAATATTAACCGTATCGCCAAGTCTGTAAACATCGGGATTGGTAAGATAATTAATCGCATAATGCACATTTCCGAGCGTTTCGCCTTTTATATGAAGTGTGTTCGGTTTCCATACACCTGTACCGATAAATATTGCACTGTAACCGTCACGGAACATATCGTCAACGCTTATAGTCGTACCTATTGCCGTATTCGGTCTGATTTTAATACCAAGCTCAATCAATTTTTCCTTATATCTTTCCAAAATTGATTTCGGCAATCTGAATTCAGAATACCGTATCTCAACACGCCGCCGATTTTTCTCTTGATTCAAATATCGTAATATCATATCCGCGCTGTGCAAGTATTACCGCAATGGTTATACCGGCAGGACCTGAGCCGATTATACCTGCTTTCAAGCCGTTTTTTCAATCCCGAAAACCAAGTTTATCAAAATAGTTTTCGGAAATATAATTTTCAATACTGCTTATATGAACCGGTGAGCCTTTTCTGTTCAAAACGCAATGTCCCTCGCATTGATTTTCATGATTACATATAAGCGAACAGACGATTGAAAGCGGATTATTCTCAAACACCATCTCGCCGGCTTGATTTATATCCCCTCTAAAACGTATGTATCATATCCGGTATCGGTGTATGTATCGGACATCCCTCTCTGCACATAGGTTTCTTACAGTTCAAGCATCTTTTGCTTCATTAATAACGTGTATCGCCATTTCACATTTCCTTTCTGCAACATATTTACTAATTTGATTTTTAACATATTTTAACATTCAACAGTTTAAATAATAAATTTTGTTGACAATTTGTTAATTTTTCTCAATTACAAATTTCGACTTAATACTATTCCTTATCCTTGAAAATACACCGTTTTGAGTGATAAAATTATATTGTTTACTTGACAATTTACAAATTAAGTTGTATAATAACTTTATCGCTTTAGCACAATAAAGTTAAAATTCAAAATATATATTGAAAGGATTAGTTTTATGTCTAATTGGAAATTGCATACACCGAACGGTGTAAATGATATACTGCCGGACAGATGTGCAGTAAAAAGAAATTGAATCAACAATATGGTCTGTTTTTCTTCAATCGGTTACAAAGAAGTTGAAACACCTACATTTGAATATTACGACTGTTATTTAGGTCTTAGCGGTCAGATTTCACAAGAGCATATGTTCAAGTTTTTGACGAACAAGGACGTATTCTTGCACTAAGACCGGACTTTACAACATCAATCGCCCGTATGGCGGCAACAAAGGTTGCAAATTCGGACAAGCCTCAGCGCTACCTATACACAGGCAACGTATACAGAGTTGAGCAAACGCAAGGCGCGTCAAAGAGAATTTACGCAAAGCGGTATCGAGCTTATCGGCTCATACTCACCTGCCGCAGACGCTGAAGTTATTTCAGCAGCTATGGAGGCTGTTCTTGCGGTAGGTATTGAAGAATTTTCAATGGAAATCGGTCAGATTGCATTCTTCAACGGACTTGTAAAGCAAGCAGGACTTGACGAACAATCTATCGAAAAACTTCGTGAACGTATTGATTCAAAGACTCTGTCGGTATTAAGACGATTACAGACAAACTTGACATTGATGACAACATCAAAAATCTTATGATTGACTTGCCTTACCTTTTCGGCGGTGAAGAAGTTTTCAAAAGGCTTATGTTGACGGTCTTAACGAAGAATCAAAACGCGCCGACAACTTAAAGCGTATATATGAGCTTTTGTGTCTGTACGGTTTTGAAAAGTACGTTCTATTGACCTTGGTATGCTTGAAAGTATCGACTACTACACAGGCTCAATCTTTAAGTGCTACACACGGTGTCGGATTTCCTATTTATTGCCGGAGGACGTTATGATAATCTTATGGGACAATTTGGTGACAATAAAGGTGCTGTCGGTGCGGCAATCGGTATAAACAGACTTATTTCCGTACTAAGCGACAAGGAGGTACATGATGTTTCCGCATCACTTGTTTTGCCGAAAAGAACGCCGAAGGCATTGCCTATGACATTGCATACAATCTTCGTGTAAACGGCTGCCTTGTTGAAATGTATATCGGTGACGGCGATTATAAAGCAGCAGAGGAATATTCAAAGGTAAAATATCGGTGCAATGCTTAGAGTTTTCCCTAACGGTCAGCTTATGATTAACGATTTTGCAAAACACGAAATTATAGAAACAACCGCAAACGAATTTTAGGCTACTATGACGAATCTATGATGTTTGACGAACACGACCATTGCGGCTGTGGCTGTGACCATGACCACGAGCATGAACATCACCACGACCAATGCGACTGCGGTCACGAACACTGATTTTAGGGAGGAAGAGATTATAATGAGATATTTAACAGTTGCTCTTGCAAAGGGCAGACTTGCCGAACTTGCAATGGAATTATTTATTTCAATCGGAATGGATTGTTCCGAAATGAAAGAAAAACAAGAAAACTTATTTTCACTGACGAAAAAAAGATGAAATTTATCCTTGTAAAAGCGTCTGACGTTCCTACTTACGTTGAATACGGTGCGGCTGACATCGGTATCGTCGGTAAGGACACACTTTTGGAAAGCCGTAACCTATATGAAATGGTTGATTTGGGATTCGGAAAATGTAAAATGGCTGTATGCGGTCAGAAAGAATTAAAAGGTAAGCTTGGCACTATGACAAATCTTCGTGTTGCGTCAAAGTATCCGCACATCGCAATGAAATATTTCCAAGACGACAAAGGTCAGACTATTGAAATTATAAAGCTAAACGGCTCTGTTGAGCTTGCTCCGCTTGTCGGACTTTCGGACGTCATTGTCGATATTGTCGAAACAGGTAAAACACTTTACGAAAACGGTCTTGACGTTCTTGAGGACGTGTGCCCTCTAAGTGCACGTTTTGTTGTAAACAAGGTTAGTATGAAAATGGAAACAGAACGTATTATGAATATTGTAAAACAGTTTGAGGAGAGAATTACAAAATGAGAATTTACCCTGCGATTGATATAAAAGACGGTAAATGCGTGAGATTGTTCAAGGGACAATTTTCGGACGTTACCGTATACGGTGACTCCCTGCCGAAATGGCTAAAATGGGAAAGTCTTGGCGGTGAATATATCCACGTTGTCGACCTTGACGGTGCTTTAAAGGTCATGGCGTAAATGCCGCAAAATCAAAGAAATATGCGAAAGCGTCAATGTTCCCGTACAAACAGGCGGCGGTATTCGTACTATGGAGGATATTGAAGCAAAACTTGCCTGCGGTATTGACAGAGTAATCATAGGTACAAAGCCGTTTCAGACAGTGAATTTGTTAAACGTGCCGTTGATAAATACGGCAAAAATCGTTATCGGTATTGACGCAAAAGACGGTATGGTTGCTATCGAGGGTTGGGAAAAACAAGCGATTTTACCGCTGTTGAATTTGCAAAGAAATGGTAAATATCGGCGTACAGACAATCGTTTATACGGATATTGCAACCGACGGTACACTTGCCGGTCTAACGTAAACGCAATGGCTGAAATGGCAAGTGCGGTAAATGCCGATATTATCGCCTCGGGCGGTGTCGAAGTCTTGACCACATCAAGTCACTTGTTACAACAGGTGTTGAGGGTGTTATCGTTGGTAAGGCACTTTATACGGATAAGGTTGATTTAACCGAAGCTATCAAGGCGGTAAAATAACAGGAAAGGCTGAATAATATGAAAAGGTAGTAAGTCTTACAAGGCGTGCTATTGAACAGTATAATATGATTGAGGACGGCGATAAAATTGCCGTCGGTGTTTCCGGCGGTAAGGACAGTCTTGTACTGCTTAATGTGCTTGCGGAACTTTCGCGATACTATCCGAAAAATTTACCGTTATGGGATTGACTTTGGATATGGGATATGATGCCGATTATTCAAAAGTACAAAAATGTGTGATGATTTGGGCGTTGAATATAAGGTTAAGAAAACAAATATTAAAGAGATTATTTTTGATATACGAAAAGAATCCAATCCTTGCTCATTGTGTGCAAAAATGCGCCGCGGTGCGTTAAATGATATGGCAATCGAAAACGGCTGCAATAAAGTTGCTCGGTCATCATAATGATGATGTGCTGAAACATTCTTCCTTAGCCTTATGCACGAGGGCAGAATACATTGTTTTCGCCTGTTACATATCTCGACCGCACTGATATGTATCAAATCAGACCTATGATTTACGTTCGCGAACGTGATATTAGGGGTGTGGTTAAAATTATGATATTCCGTTGTTCACAATCCTTGTCCTGCTGACGGATATACGCAACGTCAATATATGAAAGATCTTATTAAACGTCTTGAAAGGAAATGTATCCCGGACTTAGAAAAGACTTTTCAGAGCAATTCAAGACAGTGCAATAGACGGTTGGAGCGATTATACAAAATAAGGACGGTCATTGACCGTCCTTGTTTTACCACCGCTCCGTCACTTCGTGACACCTCTCCTCAAGGAAAGGTTTTGTACGGCTCCCATTGAGGGAGCTGTCGACGCAGTCGACTGTGGTGCTTTCTTATGCTTTTCTTTTGCCACCACTCCGTCACTTCGTGACACTCTCAAGGAGAGGCTTTTGTACGGCTCCCATTGAGGTGAGCTGTCGACGCAGTCGAATGAGGGTGGTTATCTATCTTTCCACTTTTCAGACAACATATCAATCTGGTCTGCGAACTTTGCCAAATCTTTATTGGCCATTCCCTCACAACTTCTTGCAACGGTAATCTTTCCGCCGCGGCAATAAGTCTGCCGAATACAGTCGCAGCACGTTTTGTAGTTTTCTTTTCTGCACGCGTATGCCGTACGTCTGTACAACCACTTCACCTGTCAGCAAATCGTAACAAGTACCGCTGTACGTTGCAACAGAATTATAGCCGTATTCATTTCTGATACAATCGGTAAATTCATCGCAAGACTTTTCCTCGCCATGATTAACAAAAACAATTTTAGGCTTTTTCTTAAATGTTTTAAGCCACTTTATAAGACCGTTCTTGTCTGCATGTCCGCTTATTCCGTCAAACATTTTAATTTCGGCATTTACTTCTATATCCTCACCAAACAGTTTTACATTCTTAACACCGTCACACAACATTCTGCCGAGCGTTCCCGCTGCCTGATAGCCGACAAACAAAATCAAACATTCTCTTCGCCACAAATTGTGTTTTAAGTGATGCCGTATTCTTCCCGCCTCACACATACCGCTTGACGATATTATAACTTTCGGCTTTTCGTCAAAATTAATTGCAACAGACTCATCAGTTGAAACGGCAAGTTTTAATCCGCTGAATGTAAGCGGATTTATACCGCTATCCACCAATGCTCTTGCTTCGTTCCAGACATTTTACGTCACACTGTAAAAATATTGCGGTAGCCTCATTCGCCAAAGGACTGTCCACGTACACAGAAAAATCACCGTAACCTTTTACAAGATTTTGTTCTTTAATCTGACGTATATAGTATAAAAGCTCTTGCGTTCTGCCTACAGCAATGACGGTATAACAACATTTCCGCCCCTGTCAAATGTTCTCTGAAATTCCCCGCAAGCAATGTTATATAATCAGGTACTTCCGTATGAAATCTGTTTCCGTAGGTGGACTCTATAACAAGATAATCGGTATCGTCCGTATCATAAATCGGAGTCGGGTCTTTATAATCGGTTGATTTGTATTTCCCACGTCACCGCTGAAAACTGTTTTCTTTGTAATACCGCTTTCTGTTATCCAAATTTCTATACAAGACGAGCCGAGCAAGTGACCTATATCGTGAAATCTTATTTCAACATTTTCCAAATTCTTATTTTCTCATCATAATTACACGGAATTGCTGGAAGTACACCGATAGTATCGTCCATATCATAAATCGGAACATATTCTTCCCTGCCGGCACGCTTTGCTTTTCTGTTTCGCCATTTCGCCTCAGTTTCTTGAATATGCGCACTGTCCGGCAACATTATTTCGCATAAATCAGATGTTTCATTCGTCGCGTAAATTTTACCGCGAAACCGTTTTGTAAAGTAACGGCAAATTACCCGAATGGTCAATATGTGCATGAGTAAGCAATACACATTCAATATCATTTGGATTTACGGGGATTTCTTGATTTTCAAATATATCAGCACCTTGTTCCATTCCGCAGTCAACAAGAATATTTTTTCCGTTCGTTTCTATTAGCGTACAACTGCCCGTAACTTCGTGTGCCGCACCTAAAATGTGATTTTCATACTAACTCACTTCCTTTCTATTTTATTTATACCACCGATTTCGGCTTTAGTAACAAATAAATTGTATTTTTTATGTTTTAATGTATAATATTTTGAGGTGTTTGGTATAAAAAAGCTTTAAAGCTCTTTTGATTTCCTTGAGTAAAGCAGTGCAACCTTCAAGTACATCATTGTATGTCACATCAAAATCACCTGTGTACCATGGATCCGCAATATCTCGGATTGTCGGACCAATCAAGTAAAAGGTGTATTTTGTTTTCGGTATCATTCGGTAACATACGTTTCATATTGCGTAAATTGTAACTGTCCATACCGATAATGTAGTCATATTTGGCATAGTCGGATTTTTTAATTGAACCGCATATTTTCCGTCAACGGAAATACCGAATTCCGCAAGCTTTTTGCGCGTACCATAATGTACACCGTTCCCGATTTCCTCTGTACTCGTCGCCGCAGACGCTATGTAAAACTCATCACTAAGCCTGCCTTTTAACTAAATCTTTCATCACAAACTCCGCCATCGGCGACCTGCATATATTGCCGTGGCAAACAAAGAGTATCTTAATCATAATTTTTCCTTTCATAAAAGCCGTAAAATGCCGTGGTTTGCCCGTATTTGCGGTGTCTGTAAAATGCTTTAAAACATCGCTTGACAGAGTGTAATCTGCAAAACACGGCAAATAAGGGCAAATCAAGGACACCGTTAGTAGTAAGATAGTAGTAAAACCGAGTGTTTACTACTAATGGATTCAAAAATGTTTTATCATCTTTTCAATATTATTATTTATTAGAATATTTGTCACCATTCTATAGTAATATTTAACTTCTGCATATGTGTAGACATCTTTTTATTTATTTTCCCAAATGCTTCTATTAATTCATTATACTTGGGATATTTTTGCAATTCATCAATAAATTTGTATTCTTTTCGTTTTCGAATTTATACCATCTTCTATAATCAGTTTGGTTTGATGTTAGAAAATAGTTTAAATCTTTTATCATACACTTCATTGCTTTATATATAGTATTATCTGTTTTAGCCACGTTTTCATAGTAACTCATTTGTAATCTTATAAATTCATATGTATTATGATAGGATTCAAAAACATCATCAAAATTGTCTTTCAAAATGTCAATTTTAAACAAACTTCTTTGGTGACAAAATAATTTGTAAGATTTGCTTTACTATTCTGTCAATATTTTTAAATTAAATTCAATTCCCGCAATTGAAATTGATGGAACTTTACATCTGCATATTTTCTCAAATATAATATTACAACCAAAAACAATGCCCCTATAATAACTGTATAATAATTTGTAAAATGCTAGTTATGAAATTTAGATTCAATACAAAGTTACGTATTCTGGAATATATAACAATATTTTTTTATATCACAGCACCACACTATAAGTAATACAATTCCCCAACAATCCATGTGATTATTGATTTTTTATAGGTTTAATCAAACTATTTTTAATCTTCATTTCTCCATTCTTTTTAATTCTTCTCACCTTTTTTAACAAAAATAACCTCTGTCTGATTTAAAAGTAAATTTAATCACATCTATTTTATTAAGTGTAGTTCTAATTTTTTATTGTGGAAAATTATCAATATTTTTATCATTTATTGATGCAATTCTGCTTTCTTTTAAATCAGGAATTCCAAATTCATCATCTATATAATTTTTATCTTTTCTGTGTATACTGCTTTTGCAATTTTATATTAAATAAATAAAGATAGCATCTATAGATATTTTTAATTACCTAACGCTAAAACACCTTCTTCATCTTCACTTTATAAAAAATCAAAACATAATTAATATTTTATCGACTATATTCATTAAATCACTTAATGTGTTTTATTATGTGTTTTACACCTCGAATTATATTTCATCATTACATTTGTATTTTTAATTAAATGTGCTCTTTGAGTTCTTGCATTATATGCATCTTCTATCCATGCCTCTAATTGTTCATTACTACTTGGATATGTATAATATCTAGCGTATCCAGTATCCTGTTTATTTGAGTTTTTGCTTATATTTTCTTCCACTCTAGGCGGCAACAATCCTTTCGAACCCATATACGGTAAATTAATCGCAATCAATCCATTAGGCAATGACTGTCCACATTGAAGAGCTTTAACTTCCCAGTCAACATATCTTCTACTTTGGGTACAACTTCCAACCAATACTATAGTTACAGTGGAATCTTCTAACTTGTCTTCTCTTATTTTTCTCATAATATATTGCGGATTGTTGCTATCAAAGTAAAGTCTCCCTCTTTGACTCCAACAGTTTTAAATATACACACATTAGAAAAATCATTAACAAACTTATTAACATCTTGTTGATCTCCATGATAATATGAAACAAATACTTTTCTCATTTATAAAACCTTCTTCCTATATTCATTTTATATATTATACCACACCTCATACATTATATCAATTCACAAATCCGACATTTTTAACAAAAGCAAACAAAAACAGGCACCCAAGCCGTAGCCTGAGTGCCGTCTATGCAACATTATCATATAACCCTAAACATTTTCTGAGTTATTAAATTTCTTCTTGAATTTTTATCAAGTTCATTTCTCGCATTATTCAAATCCTCCATACGTTTTAGTTCGTCCTCTGCATCTTCAAGACCGAGATGTGTATAAGTGTTTAGTGTTACGCCTATGTCGCTATGCCCCATAAGGTACTGCAATGTCTTTGGGTTCATTCCTGATTTCGCCATATTACTGCAGTAGGTATGTCTGCAAACATGAGGGGTAATATTCGGTATCTGTATACGGTAAATATCGTTGTATCTCTGTACCATATGGTTAAAACGATGTTCCCAATGCATTGCTACGAGCGGATTGTTATCTTTATCATAAAACAAAAATCCGGCATATCCGTCAATCATTTTTTCTCTTTGTTGCGGTTCTCTGTCCTCGATAATGGCTTGAAAACACTTTACCACTTCCTCTGTAATTGGAAGTTTTCTTGTTCCGGCATTGGTTTTTGTTGGCTCAATTACATACTGCATATCTGAGGTTCTCTGAAGCTGATGGTCAATATTTACAATTCGGTTCTTTAAATCAATATCTTTGAGTGTCAAACCGCAGAATTCCGATATTCTCATTCCTGTATGGAATAGGATATAAACCACCTCGTAATACTTACAATAGCAGTTATCATCATGCACAAATTTCAAAAACTGTCGCATTTGCTCCCTTGTTATTGCGGTTCGTGTATGTGAATCATTCACCACAACTCCGGCAAGCTGAAATTCAAATGGATTCTTATTTAAAATATCATCATCAACAGCCATCTGAAATGCAGGTCTTAGAACTCCGCGTACCGACTTGACTGTACTGTAACCTTTGCCGTCACTCTGCATTTTAATAAGGAAAAGTTTTGCGTCCGATGTTTTAACGTCTGCTATTTTCGCCTCGCTAAATTCCTCTTTTTCAAGATATTCTTTACAAAGTTATAGTTTGCAACTGTACTGTGTTTCGCTCCTGTTTTGTGGATAGGTATCGTTCTACAAGTTCGTTCACTGTTATATTTCTTTTCATCGGATCTAACTGCGATTCCAAGTCATATCCTATCTGCTTTTCAAGTTCCCTCAGTGAAAGACACGGTTTCTTTCCTGCAGGTAATTTGTCCGTAGGTTCAAGTTTCCAACTGTACACAAAATGCGGTTTGCCTGCTATATGATACTTAAACTGATATTTTCCGTCTGCTCTCATTGACTCTCCGCTCTCAAAACTCTATGTTTTGAATCGCGTCTTATTCTTCCTCTGATCCCCATTATCTGCACCTCCTAAGTTCCGGATGTTTTAAGATATACCTCTCAAATGCCGTTCTGATAATCAATCTTCGACTGCCATAGAAAACAATAAAATCATGAACCGTTTTTTCTCTGATAAGAGAATGAAACTTTCTTTGACTGAGGTTGAAATATTCAATCGTTTCTGACAGATTTAATAAATCCTTTTCTCTGCTGTTGCTCTGCATAAAATTTCTTCCTTTCTGTTCTTTAATTTTTACTTTTAGTTTGATTATAAGCTTTATTAAGCTTGCACTATATATCGCTCTAAAAGCTCATAAAGTCAACTACTTACGGCAAATAAAATCAATTTATATCGTAGAAATTCGGCAGAGATGTTCCTCAAATTTAGGACGTATTATTAAATATCTGTTGCCACTGTAAATAGAGAATACTCTGAGATTATCTTCCGCCAGTCTGCGGATTTTTGACTCCGATATTGAAATATATACTTGCTTCTCTTATGGTAAGCATATATTTTCTCCGAGTGTTATAGGTACATCTTTCTCTTCATTCATTGCAATCACCTCTGTTATTTATATATTCTGGTTCTCAAATAATAAAAATAATGCCCGTTTAGAAAATCAATCTCTAACGGGCATAAACTCAACTATTCACTTTTTCCGTCCCATCTGTTTTCATATACTCCTGCTCTGTCATTTATAACAAAGTCTCTAAGAAGTTCATCAGTCAAGCCCAGACAGCCGTTTTCATCACCTTTAAGGAACCCCTTATCCATCATTTTCTGAACAGTAGGTCTTGCCCATTCAGGCATATTGTCATCAACATAATTGTAAATCATTTTACTGTTCAGTTTATTTACATCAGCCTGTAATTTTGCTATTTCTGCTTTCAACTCCGTATATTCCTTACTCATAATTTCTTCCTCGCTTTCTGCCGTTTCATAATCCGGTCTGCAGAATTTTGTTCCCGCAAGATTGCTGATATAATATCCTTTTCTGCAGACACCGCCACCGTTTGCAACAACCGCACTTCCGGCTGACGTATTCCCTTCAACAGTAGTGAAATAATCTCCGTCCACGCCGGTTACAATTCCCGTATGCGTAAATACCCCATTATGATTAAATATAACAATATCGCCCCTTTCGGATTTGCGTACAATTTAAAAGTCCCGACATTGTCGGGCAATATACATACGGATAATGCTTCAATATTTGATGTGCCTTATCCACTCCGAAAGTCTTGGTGAAACACCATGTAACAAATACTGCACACCACGGCTGTCCTTGATATTCGTTTTTATATCCCGCCAATACTTAGTATAATTGTTCATACCGGCATTCGCTGTTTTATCATCAAGCTGTGAATTACTTGACTTTTCCAAATAGCCGACTTCATTATCAGCGGTCTGAATCAATTTATCTATTGCAGTCATCTCTTACTCCTTGTCACTGTTAGGTGTATCGTATGTCAATGCACGTTTGCTGTCTGTAAATCCTGTTGTTGTAGGGTCTGTAATTGCGTTATATACACTGACAATTACAAGGCTCAAAATGTACGGGCTTGAAACCGCCTTTATAAGTACTTCCCCAATACCGACCACGAGCTTAAATCCTCGGCTGTAAGTCCGAGATATGCCAGTATCGGCATAATTACAGACAGCAATATCTGTGCCCAAAACATAGGATTTCTCATTCGTACTTTCCAGTTAATCATTTTACATATCCCCTTCAGTTCATCAATTTGGTGCTGCTGAGATTTAAGTGTATTTTCCGCAATAGCCACTCGTTCAACAACACTGTTGTGTTTTTCTACTTTGCGTTCAAGCTGTTCAATTCTGTACAGTGTCTTATTGTTTGAAACAATACCTGCAATAATAGAACCGCCAAGTGTTCCACACAAGCGACAAAATCGCCACAACAATCGTACTTTCCATAGTCAGTACCCCTTATCAGTTATTTTCTAATTTTTCTACTCTTTCGAGCAGGTCTTTTATTGTATTAAATATATCACTCCTTCCTATACAAAACGGCTTTCCGTCTATATAGATATATTCCGCTATATCTCCGTCTTCCGCCACTATATATACGGTTCTTTCGTCATCACTTTCATTTCCCGATTTTGATGTTATGCTTATATTGTCAATCCCCATTTCAACGCTATTTACATACGAATAAATCTCAAGTCCCGTAACCTTACTTGCGGACTTATCATAAAAATCAATCTCACCGCTTAATTTGGCTGATTCATTATTGTTTGTAATACAATATGATACCGTTTTGACTCGTAATTAACTTCTATTCGGCTATGAACCCAACAGTTAAAAGTTGTCTTTCCACGTCAGGTCACTGTTTATGTAATAATACTTTCCGTCTTTTGTGCCTTGCGAAAACAACTCCCGTACTGTCATATGAACCTCTGCTTGATTCTCCCGGACGCTGTGTCAAATCAGACAGTCCTATATACCAGCGGTCGGTATTTATTTTCGTATCAAACTCAATTATCAGTTCTTTTGCATTTGCCGTATATTTTGAAAAGTCAAGATAAGCAAAAGCATACATATTCGCCGCATTTGAACCGGTTACAATTTTTGATACTTGTTGCCGTCACTTTCTTCCGCAACGGATACAGTACATCGATTTATAGCATTGAATTTTGAAACACCGTCTGAAAACCAAATCCAACAGACATTGACGGCAGTACGCCTACAACTTTTTCTTCATATACCCTTCTGTTTCAAGCATAGCCACATCAGCCTTACCGTTCCAATTTTGCTTGTCACCGGCAGTAACGTGAGTTTCATCACTGCCGATATGGTTATTCACTATATCCTCAAGTGCATCTAAATCTTCGCCTTTTGCCAATCGTATATCTTCCGGCATACCTTATCACCCCACGCTATTCCTTTACAAAATGATCTTTAGGATTATAATAAATATAATTGTTATCCTTACTCCAATCATTCCATGAAAGCTTACTCACAATGCCGCTGCTGAGACTCCACAAATATCTATGGCGTCCGTATACCGTTCCATCCGGATAGATTACAGCCTGAACATTATATATTTCACTTTCGTCACCGGATTCAGCCGCCCACGACACTAAAAATACAGGTGCATTCGATTTATTCGGCAGTTGAGCGTTATTTCCGACCTGCACTATATCAGTCTTATATGTACCGTTTTGATATTTACTGTATGTAATTCCGAAACTGTCAATATTACTGCAAGTGCTGATATTATCTTTATCAAACAACAGCATAGCATAAGTGCTGTCCAATGTTGAAGATACCAATTCTGAAATCTTTTATCCACTGCCTGCACCAAGTTCTGTACAAATGCGGTTGTTGCTATTCTCGTTGAAATATCAGATGACGGCGGAGTCGGAGATTTCGGTGTACCAGTAAAACTTGGTGAATTTTTATTCGCTTTGCCTGACAATGCCGTCTGTATGCCTTTTATCAATCTGCACAAAAGCCGTAGTAGCAATCTGCGTAGAATTTGTACTGCTTGACGCAGTCGGTGCTGTTGGTGTACCCTTAAAACTCGGTGAATTTTTATCTGCCTTAGCAGACTCTAAAGTTTTAATAAGTGCATCAATATTTATAAAATTCTCATTGAGCACCTCCACATCAATACTGTCGGACGGTGCCGGCAATTTAAAATTATGATTTGATGTGTATTTCATTTTCATGCCTCCTTATAAAAATGTGCATATGGCTTATTATCTTTAAATACCACATATGCGTTTGCTCCGTTTTCTCTTAAATATACCTCATTGTTTTCTACATACAGCCACGTTCTGCCGTCATAATCTTTAACACCTCCCCATGTAAATATTTTTGCATTGCCCCATGTCCCAAGTTTTTCTGTACTTCGCTCCAAGTATTGCTTTGAAACTCATAATTCACTTGAAGATGTGCGGGCTTAACTTCATCCACCGCTGATTTTATTTGTTCAAAATTATACGGCACTCCTTTACGTCCGCTGAATTTAACAGCTACTGTATAATTTTTATAATCCTCGGTTATTATACAGCCTGTCCTGTCATACATTAAAATAAGCTGTTCAAGTTCCGATTTTGTCAGAAGATTATTTCCTTGCAGTCTTGCAATTACTCTTGCTCTCTTAGTTTCATTATCTGCCGTAATTTCAGACAGTCCTACGTCTTTTTTCATGCAGCAGAAAACTATCTGTGGTAGTAATAAACAGACGCTTATCTTCATCAGAAATATCTTCCGAAACTTTATCAAGTATTGTTTGAACGACATTGTAAAAGTCCTTTACCGTTTTGATTTGCTATAATAATCCGGGAGTCTGTCAATCATTTCAACACCACGCTTTCAAGCACCGGTACCGCTCCGTCTGCTATCTTGATATTTTCTGTTCCGCTGTTGACCTTTAAATCCGTATAATCCTCAACACCCGATATTGATAATATAAGACTGCCGATTTTGGCATACGATATATATTCCTTTTTATGGCCTCTCCCGACAAATAGTCCTTTAATACATTTTCAACTGTTGTCTGTATGTTTGATGTATTATCAGATGTCAGCCTAACTGATATATTTATCATAACGGGTGACGCACTGACCACTGTAACTTCTGCACCGATTGGTTTGTTTTCCTCAATGTGCTCTTTCACTTTTGAAATAAGTTCACTGCCTGCGGGACGGTTATCAGCATCTACAATTACTACTTTTACTGTCCCCGCTCCGTTCCAAAGCGGTATTACTTTTACATCTCCCACTCCGCTTACTTCTTTTGCCCATTCAATATAATGATATTTATTTCCGCTGACATTCGGACGTGACACTTTTCAAGGTATCGTTCCAATAAATCTGCATCACTCTCCGCATCATAACCGCCTGTAAAATCCGTTATATTCTGAACGGCTGTAATTCCGGGAAGCGTTATAGGAATCGATTTATATCTCCTTTTTCACATTGCCAGCACTTCCTGAAACAGTGCAAGTCGCACCGACTTCAACAGAACCGTTTTCAGCAATGCTCACTGTTTCATTCACTTCAAACAGGACATTATCCGCCGCAACCTTTGCACCTTTCAAAATCACTTCACCTCGGTTTCCGCTGATTAGCACCTTTTGAATAAGTGGATGTTTTACGAACTATATTCTGCTCGGCTGTCTTGCGGTCAAGGTATTCTCCCTCTGCCGTCACGGCAAATGTGTTTTCTGACAATCTGCTTATCCTTTTCTGCAAAAGATATATTTGTTCTGCCACGGGATAAAGAAGGTCATAAAAACGAGCCGACCGAAATATCATATTCTTCCGGCACGCTCGACAGCATATATTCAATTATTTCATCAAGTGTCATATGGTGTACACCTCCGCACTTTCTCCGTAAGCTGTGTTTAATGTGAAAGATATTTTAAGTATCGTCTGACTTTCTCTGCTGAAAACCGCTCATACTATAAATATCCTCATTCCGCAAAAGTGCTGTTTCTATTTCTCTGCGAAGTTCCGATTCTGCAAAATCAAAGTTATATGATTTTCCTATCACCAAATCTTCAATATTTGCACCGTATTGTTTGTCTTTGTATATGGAGTATATGTAAAGCTGTGTCCGCATACATTTTGTATCCATAACTTAAGAGCATTAATGCCCGATAAAATAACGGGATTGCCGTCTTTCATAACAAATTCGCCGTTACCGAAATCAAAATCAAATGTCTTTTTCATTATTCGGTTACTCCTATCACAACAAACTTGTTGTCGTTGTCATACGGCAATAAAACTACTTCTTCCGAGGTATTTGTATTCCGTATGATTGTCCCTCTCTTGTGTTTCATAAATATCAAAGACCGATTTTATATCACTGTCATCAAGTAAAATATTGTTTCCAAGCTGTATTACAAGTTTCGGCAGAGATATAATTCTGCCGAACATCGGTGTATATGATGACGGATTGTCTCTTGCTTTTATATGTCTCGCTAAATCTGTAACTCCACTCATATCATTTTTCCTTTCAACGAAAAAAGCGACTACCTAAGTAATCGCTTTATATTTTAATCTTCTTTTTCTGAATCTTGCATTAAATGCTTAGCCTATGAATAATAACTTTAAATATTATTTTTAAACAGCAGTATTATAATGACCCACCTCATTTCCTCTTAGCTTACTAATAGAATAATCCTCGTAATGTATCCAATTTGTATTTATTTTTATACTCTGACAGAAGAGTATGTAATTCTCTTTAAATTATCAATATAATCCACCAATATGTTAATATTTTGAACATTTTTACTATTTCAAATATCTTGAATGGTTCATCTGGGAATTTAGCATTCCTATCGGCAAATTTTCATAATATCCGATATGATCTTCAGATGCCCGTATATAAAGCATAAAGGAATTTCCTTTCCTACAAACACATCAATGAATTTAGAATTTTTTACTTTAATAATCTCATTAATAATTTCATCATCTAAATATGTATGATACTGCAAAACAAACTCTAAATTTTCATAAAAATTTGGCATTTCATTTCTAAATATTCATGCCATTTCATTCTATTCTTTTATCTTTATGTAAAAAAGATTGTATCAGCATCACTATTTATGTCCAACTTTTTATTTGTCTATAAAATTTTATCATTAAAACATTCTATATCCGACTTACCCTTATGAATTTCTTCCCATTCTTCTTCCGTACAACAATTCTACATCATAAGTAACAAAAGATAAACAGAATCTTTATAAAATGAAGATAATTTACTGATCACTTCTTTTCTACTGGTTTCTTTTCTCTTTGTTGAGGAATAAATACAGTCAATAGATATACAAAATATCCAGTTATATAGCCCGTTGCAATATTTAGCATAGATGCATCTACCGCTTTTTGTGACATAATATTTGATTAATAATCTTATAATCTAACACCTTGAATAAGGATTTCTGACCACTTAATTGAAAGATACATATAATAAGAAAAAATATGTGTAATACATATTTTAAATACTTTATAATTGTTTTTATAATACTTATATTATTTCTATATTTTAAATTCATTATATCCCCTTTGATTATATACCTCATACACATTGAAAATATATTTTATTTCTCATAATCCATAACAATTATAGCAAAATAAACAAATATTGTCAACACAGATCATTTATTATAATATTAGTGTATTATGTTTGTTAGTTATTATATAATATTACATTTTTATTGACATATAGTTCAGGTCATAAACTATTCTTTTCATTATAAAAGCGACTACCTAAGTAATCGCTTTAATCTTCTTAATCTTCTTTTTCCGATTCTTTAATTAGGTCTTCTGCTTTTTGCATCCGCCTTCTACCCATTTCAAATTCAGTCTGTACTGCACAGACTGATTAATTTGTTCTTCCACCGTTTACACCTACTTTACTCGTTATGAAGAGTATTATACCACAACACATACTTTAAATCAACTGTTCATTCAAGTTTACTCAACTCCAGTTTATCAAAATGCCAGCCGTCTTTATAACTGTGACTTGTGCTTTCGATTGCATACTTCACACCGTCTACCGATATAACTTCCGGCTCTGGTATATCTGTCATATTTCTACTATTTCAAACGAAAAGTTTCATTCACCTTTGAATTTTCGTTGAGCTCACGTTTTGCAACTGTATCGGCATTTTCTTTTCGGTATCTATCTTAACAATTTTCTGCAAAAGCCATATTTATCAATAAGGTCACGGTTCTGCAACACCATCAATTCCTTATACACATTATCCTTTTCAGATGTTATTTTAATAGAGTTGTACATATCCTCAATAGACGTGCTATGGCTTACATTGCCTCTGTAATCAATCGAATATCCCTGTCTTACATTACTCGCCACCTGAAATTCGATAAGCTGTCAAATCTCCGATTTTGTATATTCTCAATCCTTCCGGCACAAAATCAAAGTTATAATTCCCGCCGCACTTTTCAAGAATATCTTTGAGTATATCCGATACTGTTTTATCAAAATATATCTGCTTTATATTTGCAGTCAATTCCGGCAGCATGACAATAGATATAGACAAGTCATTACAAATTTCTTTAATTGCATTGGCTGCCGAAATATTTTAAACTGATATGTCTGACTTGTTTTATTAAGATACCATCCAAGGTCAGCAATAGTATACTTATTACTGTTCTTGTCACCGTCATCTGCCTTAGTTATTACTCCCCGAAAAATCTCTGCATTGGTTACCATTCTGATAATATCGCCGACTTGCGGTGTGTACATCAAATCTTTCAGGTATGTTGCGTCACTTTTCGCTATATCAAAAGACATTGTAGTTGCAAGTTCATATATACCGTTTTTCCACGACAAATTTCCTATCATTTCGGTTATATCGGTATCATTCGCATACATTCTCAGTTCATCAGTCGGCGTAATAGGAGTAGGTTCTGCATTGCAGGATGAATGTTTTCCTTAACTCTGTTATTCCATACAGCTGTAGGTTCTTTTTCTCCGCCGTATGAATTTTCCGAATACATATAGCTTTCCATACTTCCGGAAGATGATGTTCCGTTTGACTTATCGGAGTATTCCGGATTAAACACATAATCATAATTACCGCCTGCAAAGCTCCATGTATGACTTCCACAGTTCTGCAGTTGCTTGTCCCTCCTGTATTACCTTCAACAGTAGTAAAACTGTTACCGCTTACGGAAACAATTATTCTGTCCCTCACGCAGAAATATATCTCCTGCGTGAGGTGTATATGTACCATTTGTAACTTGATGTTTTGAATGAAGTCTGCCGTTTTTCGTGCCCAATCAATACAGTTAGGGCAGTATGAGTAATGAGGAACTATACTTGTCGGAACACCGCACTGTCTTTACAACATAGCTTACAAACGCCGCACACCACCAAAAGTTATATCCTATATTTTCAACATTGTCGGAATACCAATGAGTATATTTATTGTTATTTCCGCACTTGCCCCTATTTCCTGCATTTCTTTCTTGCACGTTCCGCAACATCAAATCCCGATGACATTATTCAAGCAGCCCCAATCTATCCAACCACACAATTACGCAAATCATCATATTTTAAATTCCATCCTTCGCCCGTTCCGCTGAGTACACCCTTGTTAACAGCCTTTTGAACACTTTTCGTGCCCATTCTGGCATATTTTCATCAATATAGTTATATATCATTGGATTTGCAAGGGTTTCAACAAGTACTACAAGGTATGTAACTTGTTCTTTGAGTTTATTAAGTTCTTCCATATCAATTTCATCCTCCGCATTGCTTTGGTCCTCATAATTCAGAAGATTAAACTCCTCTAAATCAAGTGTACCAAAGGTCACCGTCTGTCTTTACGTATTTAAAGTCCTTGACCGCAACAGCCATATTTATCGGTGTTTCTGTAATAATAAGGCGTATAGGAAGTTTCCAAATCTATCCATGTATCAATTTTATATACATATTCCCCCTTCATTGACTTATCACGCAGATACGGATAATCTCTTATCGGGAAAAAGCTTGAAATAGAAATACTTTTAATTTCGGACTTCCTATCAGCATAAGTTCGCCGTGCGATACCGTTTCAAATGTTTCGGTTGACTGTGGTTTGCTTATTGTAAACTGTGACGGCAAAACGGGAATTTTCAATATATCCGCTCTGTTATTTACGCTTAAATATATATCCAAATTCGCACCTCCAACACTTCAACAATTCTTTTGCCACCTTGTTTGCCAAAGTATCATCATCTTCGCCGTTTGAATACACAGTAACATTTATCTGGTTTATTATGCTTGGTTTCTCATTCGCAGACACCGGTTTCATATAGTTCTGCAGTGTGTTCCAAAATCTGTCGAGCGGAAGAATTGCCTCTGCTCCGGATTCACCTCCAACCATAGGAAACCGCCGTTCATACCGAACATTGTAGGACGTGTCATAATACCGCCTTTTGCGTACCATTGTATGCCGAGTTTCGGTATCGGTGTATTGATACCGGCAATACTGATAGTTCCCGTCTGCACAATATGCGAGTTTTAATAATACCTTTATCCCGTTCCATACATTGCTTATTGTACTCTTTATTGAATTAAAGGCGCCTGACACTGTGTTTTTGACTGAATTAAACACATTCTGAAATGTTGTTCGTATGCTGTCTATTACTGTTTTAATTCCTTCTGTAACATTCGTTACAACCGTCTTTATATTGTCAAAGCAAGTCCTGCGGATAATGTTATCATATTCCAAATATTTATTATAACATTCTTCGCACCGTCAATTATTAACGTAATACCGCTTATCACATTCTGCACACCGTTTTTATAGTTTCGGTATTCAATGTAAATATACCGACTATGACTTGGAACACACCGGATATTGTTGTTTTAATGCCTTCAAATATTCCTGACACTGCCGTTTTTATATTTTCAAAAACAGATTTTATGTTATCAAAGAACATTTGAAAATTCTGCTTTATTCCGCCTATAATATTTGATATTACCGTTTGTATATTTAAGACGGTATCGGATATTGATTTTAATGCCGTCAATAACTTTTCCGACAGTTGCTTTGACGTCATTTACAATCTCGGAAATTACATTCTTAACCGGAGCAAGTGCTGTAATTACCGAAGTTTTATTTCTGCAAATTTTCAGTGACTGCGGTTTTACCGAAGTAAATTTCTCTGCGATTTTGCTTTTTATTCCGTTTGCGGCATCACCGATTGACGATAACTTTTCTCCGACAGTTTCTTTAATCCCGTTAAACTTCACTGATTTTGTCTTTATTCCGTTAAATGCACTTATGCATTTATCCACTATCGGTTTCAAAGCACCTTCATTATATGAATTTCTCACAAATTCAAAGGCTTTTGAAAGGCACTGCCAAATACATCTTTTATGCCTGATAATTTTTCTTTGACAGTATTCAGTATAGGAGAAAGTTTTGTTTTACACTCTCGACAACCTGTCCGAGTTTTCCGCCTGTAAGAGAGTTTATTGCATCATAGCCGGTCTTGTAATATTCTTTTATTGTTGTCATAGTACCGGCGACTGCACCTTTATTCCTCCGCCGTGTTCCTGATAGGAATTCTTGATGTTATTCAGTTTTGTTGATACCGTATTTTTAATACCGTCCCAAACATTTGCTGCAGTTTCCTTGACTTTACCCCAAGCATTTGAAACTGTATCTTTTATCCCGTTGAACACATTCTTTATACCGTTCCAGATTTTTGCTGTTTCCTTTACCTTGTCCCAATGTTTAAAGAGCAGAACACCCACCGCAATAACCGCACCGATAGCAATAACAACAAGACCTATCGGTGATGTGACAAACGTCATTATTGCACCGAACACCCGTCACCACATTAAGTGCCTGAGTTGCGGCAATTTGAGCGATAGTCGCAGTTGTAAGCGGTGCAAAAGCAGCCGCCTGCGTTCCTGTCATGACAGCAGAAAATGCAATTAGTCCGTTTCTTATCCCTTCGACTACATTTGCAGCCGCAACAGCAATTTTATATGCGGTTACCGCTCTGGCAATTCCGGCAATCACAGGTGAAAGTGTGCTTGCAGCGGATATTACACCCGAAGCAATATTCATCACTGCCACAAGTGAATTGCACAAATTCGGTACTACTACATTTGCAAGTGTCTGAATTAATTCAGTACCGTTTCCGCTGAATGCGTTTACAATGCTGTTCCTGACATTATCAAACGCATTATGAAGTCGTTCTATTGCCGGCTGATTATTTTGAATTGCATTCTTTACAGCGTTAAATACCGTGCTTGCAGTATTATAAATTGTCTGAATTGCAGAAAATAATCCGTTTCCTATTGCAACAGTAACATAAGAAATAGCGGGAGTTAATGCACCGAGTCCGTCAGACATACACTGAAGAACGCCTTTAAACTGCGATGAACCGAGTGCATCAAATATCGCAATTTCACACCCTCGAACTGCGACTTTAACAGTGTGAGTTTACCGCTTACCGTGTCATTCATAGTGTCAGCCATTTTAAAGCCGCACCTTCCGAATTATTTATAGCGTCAGACAATGAGTAAAAATCACCAGGACTTGCATTCACGATTGACAGAAATCCCGACAGTGCATTTTTTCCGGCAATCATTGTTGCATACTGACCTTTTGAGCATCGGTAAGTGTTGAGAAGCGTGTCTGAAGTTCGGGAATAAGCACAGATAAAGGTTTCATACTGCCGTCCGTATTTACTGCAGAAATCCTTAAAGCGACATAGCCGCATCTACTTCTTTGGTAGGTTTCGCCAACCTTGTCAACACCTCTCAGAGAAGTACCTGCGTCCGAACCTTTAACTCCGGCATTTGCCATCAGACCGAGCGCCGTGGTGGTATCTTTCATTGAATATCCCATTGCACCTGCAGTTGCCGCAACATTTTTAAAGGACTCGCCGAGCAAAGATACATTTTGTATTTGACTTTGACGCTGCAACCGCCAAAACATCAGCGAACTCACCGCTGTCACTTGCGTTCAGTCCGAAAGCGGTCAAGGCATCGGTTACAATATCAGATACACCGGCTAATTCCTCACCGCTCGCAGCGGCAAGGTTCATTATTCCCGCAATACCGTCAATCATCTGCGACGAATTCCAGCCAGCCATGCTCATATATGACATAGCCTGACGCTTCTATTGCAGAAAATTTGGTTTTAGCACCCATTTCCTTTGCGTTCTCGGAAAGTGCAGTCAGTTCTGCACCTGTTGCTCCCCGAGATTGCGGATACGTTTGCCATTCCCTGTTCAAACTCTTGCCGGTATTCACTACATCTTTGCCGAAGTCTATCGCTTGACGTACACCGACAAACGCTCCTACGGCTACTGCCGCCTTAGATGCCAACGAGGTTATAACCCCGCCTACTCCGGAAGACTGATTTCCGAAGTTTTCATTCCCGACGTTGTACCGTTTAAACTGTTTCTAAGGTTATTGCTCGCATTGACAGCGGACTTCATATTGACGAAAAATTACCGTTATTAAGGCTTAAAGTTGCACCTATATTACGAGCCAAATTTTACGTCACCCACTCAATAACGCCTTATACTTCTCCGTCTCCTCTTCCACAGCAAGCTCCATACTCGCCTTTAAAAATATTTTTTCAGACAGTGATAACCTTGCAAGCCTGTCCCAATCAAATCCCTTTTGAAGATAGAAATGAATAAGCTGCAGGTCACCGTCCGTCTGTATTAGTTTTTACGGCTTCCACCGCCCGCCATATATCCGGCAAGTTTCATACACTCAATCGCAATCTGCGGTATTTCGCCCGGTGCAAATATAATTTCAACCATATAGGTACTGCACAGCCGAATGCGTCCTGTACTTCCTTCGACTTAATGTCAGGTTCTTTGATACATTCATAGCACATATATTTATCACCCTCGCCTGCCTCCATATCATTTGCATCACGGCAAAGTGCTCCGTCCGGTTCTTCAATCGTTATAACCGAATCAATGGACTTAATATATAAATCCATTGTCTTTTAATTTCTTTGACGCAATCATCTGCTCCTTACGTCGTAAAGTTCTGCTAATGTTAATTTTGTAGCCTTATTCATTTTAGTGTCCCTTCCTTTTTCTTAATAAAAACCAGCTGTATAGCCGTAATTTTAGTGTCCCCATCATTAAAAATACAATCTCTTTATACACACGGGTCAGCGATTGTATCAAGATACTTAAATCCGACAAACCGCCCGAAAATTCATCTTCGGTAATTTTCCGTTCTCAAATGCCTGAAGTGTAAGTTCATCAAGCCAGCATGACATAAGCTGTACTCTTTCTGTACCGCCGTTATCGGGGTCCTCAATTTTGATAAGCGACAATCGCTCATCAATACCCGCCGAAAGTTTCTCCGCATACGTTTTGCCTCTTGAATAAATCTTTTTATTTTCGCTGTCCAAGTACCGGACACACCCATCAGTTTACTGTCGTCCCACATTTGCCCGAAAAGTTTATCGTTTCACGGTTTGTTTGATTTTTGCTTCAAATGAAGTTATTTCATAACAAATACTGTTGTTCCACCAAAATAGCCGTGCGTACCGCTGATTACTTTTCCGACGGCGGGAAGTTTTCTCCTGCCATTGTTTACTGCCTCCCTTACTCCATATTTATAGAAAATTTCAAATCCTCTATTGCATCACAGAATGTTATATCCGCCGTTACAAAGACATAACTGCCCGTCTTTGCCTTACGAATCTGTTCATCACTGTACCGGATATATCATATTTTTGTGTCACGCTGTGCATTAACATCTATATCCGCTGTATTTTCCGCATCGCCGTACGGTACGCCTTCTCTTACAAGTCCGTCAAAATACTGATTAATAGCAGCTACAAACATAACCTTATTGTCATAGCTGTTATTAATTCCGATATAGTTATTCTCAAATGCAGAACGAATATCGTCACGCATTAAGTCCATACCCTCAATAATTTTGATTTTCTTCATATCTTCGGTCTTATCACCGCTTAAGATGTGTAGCGAATTTATTAACCTCGTGCGACTTTTACTTTTCGCCGTCATTGATGAGTATAAACTTACCTTCGTCTATATCTTCATTGGGAGTAAGGCTCTCCGTTATAGAGTCAATTTCCGAAAGAACTTGATATGTCGCGCTCTCTCTGTCATTGACAGTCCGGCAAGCAAGCCTGCAATTCTTGCACAATATTCATATGCCGAATATGTCTTTGCTCTACTTTGATACCGCTCGAGGAAAAGTTAACAATGCCCTCATTATTTGCGGCAGAACAAGGCAAAACCGCTTTGAATGTCTTTTGCCGCTCTCTGTGCTATAACCAATTCTGCAGTTCTTCCGTCAAATTTTATGCGGTTCCAATCCGGAAACGTCAGCCAGTTCACGACTTATTTCTAAGGCGTGCCAGGCGTTATATGACTTTTGAAGTCCTCGCCTGTTTCCGCTCTTTCCACAAGCACTCGTTTCGGTTTGCCGAGAAATATTTTATTCAAGTAGTCAAGATTTGTCGTTGTCCAGTCTGATTTCACAATATCGGCTTCATAGTTATATGTATAACTTAAATTTTCATCTCCGACTTTGGTTGAATCTTCAAGAATAACCGCTACAATTCCGTTCTGACTTCGTGTTACCGCAGTCTGTGCCTTCGTCTTAAATTCAATCAAAATTTCAGGTAATCCCATTTTTATCCCCGTATCACAAAGTTCGCTCATTTCATCATACTTTTCTGTTTTATCCATAGCCTGAATGAAAATTTATATCAAAATACACATACATTACACCCTTTTCAATTTCAAAATTCATTTCATGAATAGTCAGATGTTCGTCCATAATATCGAAAGTCGGGTACAAAAAGCTCTTTAATCCTGCCAGCACCTATACAGTCCTCCACAGTTTCAAGAGCCGATATATATTTTAATTCTACCGAAACAGTGTTCCTCAAGTGCACCGCCGCAGCACTGAGGCTGTACATCTGAAGGATACGCAGAAACAAACACTGCCGGTTTTAAAAATCCCTCATCTACTTCTGAGGCAACCACGTTAAATCCGGCATTCATAAGGATTTCCGCAGTTCGTGTCTTATCTTTTCTGTAATCACGGTCCTCCTACATTTGTATATCCTTTGTTATCTTATCAAGCAGTTTTTCTGCACCCGAGTTGAATTTTGCCTGTGCCTCCGACATTGATTTTTTCAAGCATAAAATAACCTTGTACATATCCGCCGGATTTAATGCCTCTTTGCAGAACGCTGTACACGATTAAGTTTTCTGCCTCTTTCCCGAGTTCTGCCGCCACTTACAATCTTATGACCGAGTTCAATAAGATGAGCATGCGGTGCTGTTGACTGAACTCTCACTACTCTCACTTTACCGCCCTTATACAGTTTTACTTTTCGTTCTCCATGAGTTTCGAGTTTCTTTGTCCTTACCGGTGTAAGGATTTTGTTCTCTTATTTACGGCACGTCCTTCTGCCATAAGGAATGCGTCTGCCTGACTCGGATAATTCTTCTCGCATTGCTTCATAGCTTTTTCTTCGTCAAACTGAATACATCAATATTCCTTGCCATTTCGGTCTTCTCCTTTGCAACAATTTGCAATTCCGTATTGTTTTCGCCTATGTTAAGAACAGAAACAATACCAAGAACCTTTTAGTCCGAACATAATTTTCATATCCTCAGTTATATTCGGAAAATACCTTGTTGTAATTTTGTATGTGGTTTCTGCACGCAGTTTTGTGACTCATACTCACGTCCCGACATCGGAGAAACATTTGCCCATACTGCATACTCATTCAAAGAAAGCTGATGTGAATACAGCTGTCCGCCGCCTGCCGATTTCCACACTGCATTGCCTTTATTATCAGTCATAGCACAGAAGTTTCATCGGCATTGATGTCACCGCTTAACTTAGGTTTGAACGGAATCCACAGGTACATTTTCATTCATTGAATTTAATCTTTTATCAAGCGGTTTCAAAAATATAACCCGATGACGCAGTTTTGAAAGTCCATTAAAATGCCGCCTTTCTGTATGGTCTCAGCAATGTATAAAATATACTCGGTACGCCGTTTTAGTTCCGTCACGCTGTTCAAAGAAATATCCTATACACACAAGCATAGCTTGTTTATAGCTTTCCGGCAGTTCATCAGGCATTGCAAGACGTATAATTTTCGCACATTTCTCCTGCTAAGATAATGAGTATTCGGAGATAGTCGTCCTCTGCGTCAGAATCAAATGCAGATACTGTTTAACCTCTTCAATCGTCAGCATTTTCTTCCTCCGTTTTGATTGCACTGTTTTAGATTTAGTGTCCTTCTTGTTATTTTAGTGTCCCTTACTTCTTCCGCAAATCCGCAACTGAACCAAATCTTCGCCTATTTTCTTGTCAACATCAACAGTCTGACCTTCATAAAACTGAAGGTCAGACCCGAGCATGAAGTTGTTATCTTTATTTTCATTTTACCCTCCTATTATCTCTGAACAGTCTTAACCGATTCAGGTAATATCAGCTTGTCTAATCTTTGGAATACACGGAAACCGACCCCATCCACCCAATAATTTGAACATACAATCACCAATATGAAAATCACCAAACCAATATCTTATTGCCGGACTCTATCTCAGGCATATATGCAGAAGTATGTATCGGACGGTTAAGAATTGTATCCGGCTGTCCCGCCTGCATACCCGGCTGCCATAAATACTGACCGTTACTGTCTTTAAGTTTTTTATAGCCTTTATTGTACTGTCGCTTGACATAAATACGGCATTCTTTCGATATGGTGTTCTAAGACTGTGATATAGGTCAATTATTTCATCTGTCGTAATTGCGTTTGACGCAGCAGACGTAACCCCTACTTCAGCCGTATTTAAACACCTGTCGGTTTTCCTGTACCGTTGCCGTTGATAAATGCCAATTCCTCTGCCGCACCCATTCTTCTTGCAAATTCTGATTATATGTATGTTTCAAGATTAAATGCGGAGTCATTGAGCAGTTCTTCCGATACTTTATAATCGTACTTAGCTTATGAGCTCCAAGAGATACAGTTCCGAACTCATCATCGCTTTCAGTGTATTCCGAGCCTTCATCTGTCCACACAGCCTCACCGTGAGATGCAACTACCGGAATCTTTTATCACCGTTTGCACTTGTTATGATTGTAGTTAATCCTCGCATAATGTTTTCATCGGCAAGTTTGTCAATAAGAACTGCCTCGTATTCATCGGGAACAAGGTATCCGCCGTCACTGTCAGTACCAATCTGCAACGTATCATGTACCGAATATGACAGCTGATTATTCTTCATAAGCTTCCAAACGCCTGCTTATATTCGTCACTTGCTCTGCCCGTTTTGTATTACCGTTCGTTTTAGGTGTTTCAAGAACGGTGTATTAACCGGAGAATTCAGTCTTTTTCCATCTCTGCCTGACGTTCTAAAATATCTATCTCCTTGCCGAGAGCAACAATTTCACTCTCCATTTTTCATATGTTTCCACGTCCTCTGCCGAAATCATATCGTTTCTCGTTTTGCATTATCAAGAAATTTCTTTGTCTTTTCCCATAACGCTGCTCTTTTGTCTTAAATCAGTTATTGACGCCATTTATATTACCCCCATTATTTCAATAAATTTAATCTTGTTTCAAACTGTTCTGACGGAATACAATACTTTGAATCTTCCGGCTTGACTATTGGCTTAAGTTGCGCATTGCGGCAATGGTATTGGTCACCATTGTTGTTTTGTCAAAAATCATATCTTGATTATCAGTGCTGTCATCATTGCCGTATAGGATTTTGTCGCAGAACCCCATATCATGTGCCGAATGTGCATTCATCCATGTTTCTCCGTCCATCAAATATGACAGTTTGCTTCGTGACAGTCCGGTCTTTATCTGATAAGCATTTATAATTGATTCCTTTACTTCGTTAAGAAAATCAATACCTTGTTCAAGTTCAGATGCCTGTCCGTAAAGCATCATTGAAGGATTATGTATCATAATCATCGATGTAGGAGACATCTCAACCATATCCCCGGCCATTGCAATTACAGACGCCGCACTTGCCGCAATGCCGTTTATTTTAACTGTAATTTTGCCGTTATGTTCTTTCAGTGCCGTATATATTTCACTCGCCGCAAAACAGTCACCGCCCGGACTGTTTATCCATACCGTAATATCACCGTCGTATTGATTGAGTTCATCACGGAACATTTTCGGTGTTACATCATCGCTGTACCAGCTTTCTTCCGCAATTACGCCATTTAAAAAGCACATTTTCTGTGCTTTCATTTTTCTTCATCTATTTTGTTTTAACAGTCTTGAACCTCCAAAATTTACTCATTTTCACTTTCACCCCGCTGTTGTAATTTCCGGCATTGTTTATATCAACCATATTGCCGTTACATAAATATCTGTCACCGCCAAGCTCTTTAGGTATTTTATTCATATCCTCCAATTCCCTTATATCGTTTGCACTGTACCACCCATTCTGTCTACCGATAGCATATCCGCTCATACGGCTTTTAAAATCCTCGCAGAAGTCCGTCAACATTGAATTTTACGAAGTATTTTTCTGTTCTTCTTCTGTCAGAAGCTGCTGAAATATTGTCTGCTCTATCCTCACAAGCCACGGTCGGATTGTATTTGTCACAAAATCAAGCGACTGCTGTTCTATATTGTTAAAACTTGATTTTTCCAAATCAGCAATCATATGCGGAGGAACACGAAATATTCTACATATTTCATTCACCTGAAATTTCTTGTTTCAAGAAACTGTGCCTCATGAGGATTTATCGAAATCGGATTGAATTTCATTCCTTCTTCCAACACCGCAACCTTGTGTGCATTTGAACTTCCGCCGTATGCGTCATTCCATGCGTCACGAACTTTTTCCGGCTCTTTCAAAACTCCCGGATGTTCCAAAACTCCGCTTGGTGTACCGCTGTTTGAGAAAAACTTGAGCCGTATTCTTCGGCAGCAATAGAAAGTCCTATCGCATTCTTAGCCATAGCAATCGGTGAGTATCCCACCAGTCCGTCAAATCCCAATCCGACTATATGCAGAATTTCATCTTTGCGAAATACAAATGTCCCCTGCTTATCACTGTTATATGTGTAATATATTTTGCTGTCCGCACCTCTGTCTATACGCATCTTTTCCGGCATAAGCGGATACAGCGCCGTAACCTCACCTTTACCGTTTCGGATAATCTGTGAATACGAATTCCCCATAAAAGCAGATGTGACATCATAACCTCACGCATTATGAAACTGTTCATTTCAGGATTGGGTATATCGTGCAGAAGTCTGTACAACGGATGCGTAAAGGCTCGCTCTTTTCCGCTGTCCGTGTATTCATAAAGATGAATCGGCAGACTTGCTACCGTTTCAGATATGATACGAACACACGCATATACTGCCGTTGTCTGCATAGCCGACCGTTCCGTCACAGATTTTCCCGACCACGTTCGCCCGAAAGGAAATGAACGTCCTCCGCCGATACCGTCTCCCGTATGATTTTTAGGCTTGTCTCTTGGTTTGAATATTGATTTTATTATGTTCATAAATTTTCTCCTTTTTCTTGACATTTGATAGCTTTTATGCTATCATTATATTGTAAATATAATCTACATATCGGAGTATAATAATAATGTACACTATCGAATTTTACGAAAATGCACACGGCAAATCTGAACTATGGATCTTTTAGAGTTATTGCGTACAAAAATCAAAACAAGTAAAGACGCCCGTATTCAATCAATCAAACAGTACTCTATATACAGCTATTACAAGATAATTGTACTCGTTTACCCAAAGATGTCACAAAGCATATTGAGGACGGTATATGGGAATTACGTCCCGGAAATAACCGCATATTTTATTTCTTTTTGAAAACAATACCTTTGTTCTGCTTCATCAGTTCCGTAAAAAAACACAAAAAACACCACACAGAGAAATTGAAAAGCAAAATCTGAACGCAGTGATTATCTATCCAGAAAGGAGCGTGCTTAATATGAGAACATGGAATGATTATAAAGAACACGTAAGAGAAGTTGATCCGATTGCCGCTAACGATATTAATGAAATTGAGAATATCGCATCTATTGTCGGTGCACTGATAGAACAGCGGACCGCTCTCGGTATAAGTCAGCGTGAGCTTGCTTCGCTTTGCGGAATCCCGCAATCATCAGTTGCACGTATTGAATCGTATAAATCAACTCCAAATCTTGATACTTTGCTTAAAATAATGCAGCCGCTTGGTCTTAGCTTACTGTATCACCAACTAAATAATCATTTCCTTAAGCACATCAATAAATATTGGTGTGTGCTTTTATGTTGTCTAAAATACAATAATACCCCCTACGGTCATAAACACTTCCTGTTGTCCGCCGTTACGAACTGCTCTGTCGAGTGCCATTACCGCTGCAACCGCACCGTCTATTCGTTCGGTACTGTGTTTTAGAAAGTTTAATATTTTCTGCCGAGTCTGTTTACACATACATTATCAAAATTCCATCTGAGTACAGGATGATTGTTATGTATAATCTTTCTTTCAGAACAAGCTGAGTAAAGTTCCTTGGTCGGAGGTGACATATCCTTAAAGCCTTGTCCGAAAGGTATCATCGTCAACCTTCATCCTGCAAATTAAGAATTATCTGTGTTGCATTATATCTGTCATATGCTATTTCACGCACAACGTACTTGCTTGCAATATCCTTTATGTCAGCCTCTATTCTTCGGTAGTCAACTACATTCTCTGTTGTTCGTATAAATCCGTTTGCTTTCCATACATCATACGGAACATGATCACGTCGAACACGCTGAAGAAGATTTTCTTCCGGTATCCAAAATACGGTACAATTATATATTTTTCTGTATCGTTTCTCGGAGGGAACACCAAAACAAATGCGGTAAGGTCAAGTGTTGTTGAAGGTCAAGACCTGCATAGCATTCCCTTCCGATAAGTGTATCAAGATTTATTACTTCATCACACGCATCCCATTTCTCCATCTGCATCCATCGTGTTGACTGCTTAACCCACTGATTAAGTCGGAGCTGTCTGAACAGATTTTCCTCAGCCGGATTTTCCTTTGCCGACAAAATGCGGCACGGACTTTCAATGTCAACTGTATGTCCCAGCGATGGATTTGCTTTATACCAATTGCGTTCATCCGTCCAGTCATCTGTGTCTTCGATTCCGTATATAACAGGATAAAATGTCGGATCGATTTTTCTGCCTTCAAAATGTCAACTGCCTTTTGGTGCTGTTCAAAACATATGCTGTTTCGGTCTGTTCCGGCAGTAGTTATAAGAAAGAACAGTGGCTGTGTTCGTGCATCACCTGAACCTTTTGTCATTACATCAAACAATTCACGGTTCGGCTGTGAATGCAGTTCATCAAATATTACGCCGTGAACATTAAGACCGTGTTTTGTAAAAGCCTCGCTCGACAGCACTTGATAATATGAATTAGTCGGTTTATACACAAGTCTTTTACTGACATAACAGGCTTAATTCTCTTTTCAAAGCAGGACATTGTTCGACCATATCCACCGCCACATCAAACACAATACTTGCCTGCTGACGGTCACTTGCACAGCCGTATACTTCTGCACCCCATTCACCGTCACCGCATGTAAGATACAGCGCCACTCCTGCTGCAAGTTCTGACTTACCCATCTTCTTCGGTATTTCAACATATGCTGTGTTGTATTGTCTGTATCCGTTCTCCTTTACCGTACCGAACACATCATTTATTATTTTATCCTGCCACGGCAGCAATTCAAAAGGCACACCCCGCCATTTGCCTTTTGTATGTTTAAGTGCATTTATAAATGTAACTGCACGTTTTGCTTTATTTTCGTCATACATTACTTTTCTCTCCGCCCAATGAAAGCTGTTCCATTGCGTCATCACTGCTGTCATTGCCTCTGTCTGTTACAATTCTTGACCTTGACGCAGGAGTAAGACCGAACTGTTCACAGAACTTGCTCATCTGTTTCATATACTGCTGAGCAATAGATACCTGCGGCACTTGCTGCCAATATCCGCTCGGAGTTTGACAATAGCACCGTGTCTTGATATAAATTCTTCTGCCTCTTTCCAACGTGCATAAGCTTGGCAATATCCCGCAAAAGCCGCCATATCAACTTCTGTTAGAATACCGAGCTGTTCCATCTGTTTCGCAAGACGCCTCCATTCCTTTTCGCATCATCTTCAAGCCATTTCGGACAAGACGGTGCACGAGCCGCAGGTTTCGGCTCATTTGCGTTTAACTGTCTCTTGCCTGGATTACCCTCAAGCTGTTTTACTGCCGTTGGTTTCGGCTTTCTGCCCCTCTGTGCCAAGCGTATCACCTCCATTCGTATAAATTTCTTGTCATTAAAATTTTCATACAAAACCGCCATTTAAGGCGGTTTAAAATTGTATTTTCTTATTTTTCTGTAATCATAATCTCATATTCATAGCTGTTTAGTTCAAAAGGTCAACTACTTTCCATAAATCATATTGGTCAGGAATATCTTTAACTGTTCCGCAGAAATAAACGTCTGTATGTTTTTCATTAACCAATTTCATTGTTGCGTTTCGGTTGATAAGGCTGTAAAGTTTCTTTAATTTTAGCATTTTGTTTTCCTCCGTTTTCTCGGTCTGTTTATCTTTTGTTGTACACATATTACCGTTATATGAGGACTTTATCAATACCATTACTATAACAAAAGTACAGCCTTTATTTGTGTATATACTACCCTCGTATTCCCTTAAAGTTATAGTTTCCTTACGAATTTCCGCAATGTCTGCATCTTGTGCCTTTTGTATTCCGAATCGGCACATTCTTTTTCTTGCAGTCCATACAGATACATTCGCTGTTAAACATACTTTGAATTCTACCGTCTTTTAAAGACTTTCCGCATCGGTCACAGTTTTTCTGTGTAAAAATTATCCATCTCAATTCACCTCCGCCATACAGCGGTCAAATGCCGTCTTTAATTCCTCCACGGGCATACCGTTAGATTTATACCCGCGTTCTATTCCTCCGTAATAATACTCTGTCGGTGTCTGCATCTTTTGACAGTATTTATCGCCCATAACATAGAACATCGCTTTAATCGTATCTTCGCCGTTATCAATTTCCACAGAAATATTCTTCTTGATATAAAAGCTCGGATAACCCTCATAATTGTCAAGTGTCTTTTCGCACTGTTCTGTAATGACCCAAAGCAGAACAGGCACTCGGTCTCCCTCAGATTTTTCAATGTTGGCAAAGCCTCCGCTCCTGAATGTGAGCCGATAGCCGTTTATGTACCCCACCTTGTACACTTCAGCATGCGGACATCTATACGCCATCTGTGCCAAATTAATGTTTGAGCCGTATGCTCCGTAGATTTTGTTTTCATAATATTTCGTCCTTTCTGAGCGGTTGATTTTGTAATACCGCTTCTACTGCCATAAAGACGGCAAACCGTCCGTTGGCTGTAACTGTTACAGACTTATTTGTCTTTCTCTCTCATACTGCGGTGTATAATTTCAAGTATTTCATTCTGTTCCTCTTTACCTACACCGATATTTTCAAGAGCCTCGTGTATGCCGCAGTCAGGACAAATCATTGTTTTGTTATCTGCTCTTGATAATGCAGGTCTGCCTGTGTATTCCTGTCCGCATTTAGGACATATGGCTGTTTTATATCTTCATACTTCTTCATATCACTGTCTCCTTTTTGCTTTCGTCAATAGCGTGTAACAACTGTTTTGAATCAAATCCGAAGTTTCTGTATCCCCAAAGGCAAGTCATAACATAACTCATTGACGGAACACCGCTCGGTCTGTTTTCGTCCAATATATATGCAAATGCTGTGCGTTCACGTTTTTGCCCGTCTTAATTCCTGTCACCGTTACTTGAAATTCTTTTTATAATAATATTTCGGATACCCTCGTAGCGGTCAAGCGACCGTTCGTCATCTGTTGTCAACTGCCACAGCTACCGGAACTTCCGCACCTTGTTTCGGTTCAACGGTCAGATAAGATCCTGTTTTGCTTTTCTTGAACATTAGCTTGTAATTCTCTATAACCGCAGTTCCCATAGCCGTGCCGACGGCAGCGATACCGCATTTGCGGTGTGTAAAGTTACTGCCGTAAGCTAAGTAATACCGTTTCATTATTATCATATCCTTTCCGAAGCACCCTTCTACCACCTTAAGACCGCCAAATGCGGTCACAGTTTTAAGGTTATAGGAGGCTGTTTTCTTCGGTTATGCCATTCTGCCATTTCTGAATGATGCATCTCCGTCAAGGTGTTTTGTAAGGATTTCTCTCGCCGTTGCAAATTCTTCACCGATAAATCCAAGTCTTAAAAGCCATGTTCTCATTGCGTATTTAGGATTTTCAGTCTGCTGTGGTTTCGGACTTGCTGACTTTAGTGTTTTGCCATCTGACTGAGTGCAAGGCAAAGCTGAATGTAGCTTTTAACTGTCCTGCGTGTAAGCCGTTTTGTTTTCCGTCTGACGGAGCATCGAATTGAAAAGTCTGAATTCAACCGTTCCTTTCGTAAAAGTTGCGTGTAGGTTCAGCATATGGTATCTGCTGTCGTTGTAATGCTGTGTTCTGCCGTAGTTTGCACCGTTTGATGTGTACCAAATATCCGCTAATTCCGACATTGTTCTTGGCTTTCTTCTGTTAAGGTTATCAAGAAATTTCGGACTTACCATTCTGCAGTAATTGTTTATTCTGCTCTGTGAAATATTTAATGCACTTGCTATGAGGCTTTCGTGGCTTGCCATTATGTTTGCAAGATTTCTGAGTGTCTGTGCTGTGTGTCCGTTAGCACCGATATGAATATGTACACCGCATCCTCGTGTTGCATCGCTTTTGGCTTTGCTTTTCTGAGTCTTCTTATAAGTTCCTGCAAAGCGGAATATCTTCGTATTTAAGAATCGGCGTTACCAATTCGCATTTCACTGTCAACCCTGCAATGCTTACATCCCTTTGAATTTCCACTCTCTGCCCTCTGTGTCCCAAGCTGACCAAGTATAATAACCGTTTCTGTCTGCTGTATATTTGTATCTGCCTGTTCCGAAATAGTCTGCGGCTATTCTCGCAGCATTTTCTCTTGTGATGTTGTTCATTTCAACCTCAACACCGATGGTCTGTCTTTTCATTTCCTCAATCTGAATTCTTGTTTTCTCGTTCATTGTATTTCCTCCGTTTTTAGGCTTTCTGCCCTTTTCTTGTAACACATATTACCGTCATACGGAGATTATATCAATACGATTAGTACACAATAATATACACTGTAATTTGTGTACATTACGGCTGTGGATTGAGTTTGTGTTTATTTTCTTACTTACATCGCTCGGTCTGCCGTAGCGAAATGCACCGTCACCGCTGAGATTTCTCATCAGTTCTTTACGGAGCGGTTTATATTCCATACCTGATAAACCGATACGATTTAAGAATGTACGCATTACAAATTTTTCGTTGTCAACCGGCTTATCCTTTGTATTCACTCTTACAGCTTTTCTGCCATTTGGTAAAGGGCTTTGAAAAGTGATATATAAAGTCAAGCTTTTCATTTGGAATTACGCTGTCAAACCAGTCAAACCATATTTCATCCTTGTTCCATTCAACTTTCAGTTCCTTATCCGTACCGACTGCTTTTTGAAACAAGGTCATTTTACCCGCAATAATCGCTTTGAGATTTGCAATGATTTTATCGTTACAAGGTTTATCGGATAATTTTGAAATCGGCAGTCCGATTGAACAGCCTATTGTTTCACTTTCAAATCTTTATTTGTGTCTGAAATATCAACATTTTTGTCATTCTCGGTTTCATATCCGCACTCATACAGCTTTTCAAGTAAATGCTCAACCTTATCATTGTCGGTGTCGCTTGAAATTTTAAGTGTTCCGTCACTCGTAACTGTACAGTCGTCGCCAATTTGATAAGCAAACGACGGTGCTCCAAGATATTTAGACTTTTCTCCGATTATATTGCTAACTGCTTTCACAAGAGCCTTTCTGTCCGTTCCTGTCAGATTATATTTAATCTCCATTACGGTAATCCTCCTTTATTTTTTGTTAAGCACATATTACCGTCATGCAGAAAATATATCAAGGTGTATAGTACACAATATTATATTACAGAATTTGTGAGTTCAGCATAGTGAGCAATTCCGTTCAATACATAGAACACGCACGGAAGTGCAACACCATTTCCCCATCGTATATTCCGCACTGTCGGAATGAGGGATTTTTAAGCCACTTTATAATCTGATTTCTTGTTTTCGGTTTTGTACTTTTACAAAGTGCTTTTCTGTGATTTTCAAAAATGTCCGACCATTTCTGAATTTCTTCTTCCGTAGGATTTTCTGTTTCAAACCGTCACACCACCATACAGGGAACCCTTGCAGCAGAGCACATTCTTTAGGTGTCAGGCGTCTTACTATATATTCCGTACCGTTTGTATCATTTACAAGCGGAGGTCTTTGTAATCGCTTGCAACAAGTGTATTTGCACATTCTTTTCGGCACTTGTAAAGAATGATGCCTTGCTTGCCGAATATGCAGGTTCGGCTACCGCTCCCGGACCTTTTGCCACCATTGTCGGCTGTTTCTCTTTTTCTATTGCAAAATCATATAACGCATTTTGTCCTTGATTAAATGCAGCACGGTCAATTCCGTATGCAACCGCATGTCGGTCAACTGTATTTAATGTAAATGATGTATCCTGATTAAATCCGCTGCCGTTCGGTCCGTTTTTCTCCTTACGTCCAATCATTGAACCCTTTAATACAACAACAGCCATACCTCCTTGATTAGATGACGGATTTACACCTCCGCAGTCAATGGTGCGAGAAGTATCTGCCGCATATATTCCGCTGTTCGGATTGTCAGACTTCATCGAATTGCTATCGTTTGAACATATCCCGTACACTTTCGGTTCAAATAAGGTCTGGTCATTATTACAGCTTAATGTTGCCGACTTATTTTCTTGTATCAATGCACCTTTACCACCGCCGTCACATCCGCATCTGATTTTTAAAGTTTTGGTGTATGTACGACAAACGGCTGATTATTACCGCCCGTTCCGAGTTGCAAGCACTGTCTGTGATACTTCCAACGGACCTATATATCTTGTATCTTGAGTGATTTTCAAACATTACACACGGCGGATGATGTGCCTGTGCTCTCAATGTAGTTGTTTTGTCTTGCGTCACATCTATACGTTCTCCGCCTTGATCGTTTAAACATATTGTGCCTGTTTCTCCAATGCCCGTTTCAGCAGTTCCGGCAGTTCCTTGCCGCGAGCAGAGGCTCTTCTTAAAATTCCCGAACATGCTCTCTGACTCAAATAATACTTTTCCGGCACATTCTCCTGCAAAATCTGCGACAAGAAAGATTCTTTTGCGTCTTTGAGGGACTCGAAGTATTGCGCATCGAGTATTCGATAGGCAACGGAATAATCATTTCCCACAATTTCTCCTGCGGTTGTCCATTTCTTCTCAGGCATAGGAATATGTACGGTTTTATCTTTGATTTTGCAGATTTCTTCAAGGACTGTCCTAAAATCCTGTCCTTTTGAGCTTGACATTGCTCCCGGCACATTCTCCCACACAATCCATCTCGGATATTCTCCATTTGTATTCTCCCTCATTTCCTTTATAACCCGAATTGCCTCAAAAACATTGATGATTTTTCACCGTTTAGCCCTTCACGTTTTCCTGCTAAAGACAAGTTTTGACAAGGGCTTCCGAATGTAATTATATCAACCGGCTCAATCTTTCCGCCGTTCATTTTGAAATATCACCGTAGTGTTTCATATGCGGAATACGCTTGGTAGTAACCCGAATAGGAAATGGTTCGATTTCACTCGCCCATATAGGCGTAATTCCAGCCATCATTCCGGCAAGAGGAAAACCTCCGCTGCCGTCAAATAATGAGCCAAGTGTTAAATTACTCATTCGTCAATACCTCACTGTACGGAATTTTTCACCGTTACGCAATAAAAACGTCATCTGAATTTTCTTTAAAATCCACATAACGTCTTACAATTACATCTACAAACTTCTCATCAATCTCAATCGCATAACATATACGGTCAGTCTGTTCACACGCAATCAATGTACTTCCACTGCCGCCGAACGGTTCAAGAATAACTGAATTGACCACACTTGAATTTTGTATCGGATATGCCACAAGCGGTATTGGTTTTGTTGTCGGATGAAGTTCTGATTTCTTCGGCTTGTCAAAATTCCATACCGTTCTTTGCTTTCTGTCAGAGTACCACTTATGTCCGGCTGTAGGTTTCCATCCGACAAGTATAGGCTCATGACAATACTGATAATCACATCTGCCGAGCACGGGTGTATTTTTCACCCATATACACGTTTGATGACAGAAAAATCCGGCATCACGAAATGCCGTTCTGAAATTTATACTTTCCTTATCAGCATGAAAAACATAAATGCTTGCACCGTCTGCACAAACATCAAACATACACTTAAAAGCTGAAAACAGAAATTCATAAAACTTTCCGTCCTCCATGCTGTCATTTTGAATAGTACCTGCTGTGCCCTCGTATGCAACATTATACGGCGGATCCGTTACAACAAGATTTACTTTTTGCCATTCATCAAGTTTCATATGTTTCCGCTTTGGTACTGTCACCGCATATTAATCTGTGTTTTCCCAAAAGCCATATATCACCTTGTTCAGACACTGGATTTTCCGGAGGTGTCAAATCTGCATCATCTTCTTTAACTTCACCCTCTTGTGATTTTGCGAGAAGTTCATTAAGCGCTTCTTCCGTAAATGCAGACATCTCAAGTTCAATGTCACCGCTGTCCTTTATATCTTGTAAAATATCAGCAGACATTTTCATATCAAGTTCTGAAAATTCCTGTATTTTATTATCTGCCATAAGGTCGGCATATTCCGAAGCTTCACTTTCATAATCCTGAAAATCAACGGGAACTTGCTTTGCTCCGATTTCTTTTGCGGCAAGAAGTCTTCCGTGACCTTTTACCACAAATCCGGAACGGTTTGACACTACAATCGGATGTCGCCAGCCTTGGCATTTTATGATTTTAGCCAATGCGGTTATCTGTTCCTTCGGGTGCTTGTTCGGTTTCTCGGATTGCCCACCAAGCTGTCTGTATCGACAATTTTATCGTGAGCACAATACACTGCAACTCCGTCTGCTGTTGCTTTCGGTTCTATATGTTCAATCATACTTTTCCTCCGTCATGTAAATTCCAATATTGTTTTCTGCATTTGTCCGAGCAAAACTTTTCTTTTTGCCTGCTGTATGCTTAAGCCGTTTTCCGCAGTTCCGACAGATAAGTCCAAGCTGTACAGATACATCGTTGTTCATTGCCACCACTGGTCCTACGCCTACAAGTCCGTTCCGTTTACAATATGATTTCACTGTACTCAGCGGCAGAATAAGTGTACTTGCAATATGCTTATATCCGTTACCGTCAAGCCGCATTCTGCGAATTTTAACTTTCTGTTCTTCGGTCATAAACTGTTCTCCTCTATCAGTAAAATTCAATAAACAACAGCCGAATAATTGAAATCTTCATAATGTTGTGATATAATATTTATGAGTCATCTGTTAAGCTCCTCTATGACTCACCAGACCAAGTGTGGTTCAGAGCAAACGAAAGAATCGCGTTTTAGGAGGAGGAATGCTTATGAAGATTTTACTGTTTTATATTATTTTATTGTCAGTGTTCAATTTACTTTTGTAATACCAAATAGCTTCATTGAATTTTCGTTTGCAGCCCTGATAATAATCGGTTCACATTTTGTGAACCTTTTTTATATTAAAAGCAATAAAAATGCACACTTGAGGACGATTTCAAGTATGCAATAATGCAAGTGTATATTTAGTTATGCGATAATTTTGATGTGACCGTTTTAGGCCCCTTGCTTAATTTTGCGAAAATTTGCGTAAACGGGGCGGCGGTCTACGCTCACCCATTTTTTAAGATTAACATGGGCCCTATGTCAAGGACAATTTTAACACCCTTCATAATTTATTAGATAACAAATACACCTATGCAGTGTTTAACAAATAATTTCTATATTGTATAGGTGTCATTTTATTTAAGTTCCATTGATAACGATCATTATTGTAATAATCAATGTAATCTGATATAAGCGTATGTAATTCATCAAATGTATTGCAGTGCTTTATATCTACTTCATCCTTTAAATGACCAAAGAAAGACTCCTGTGGTGCATTATCCCAACAATTGCCCCTACGTGACATTGATTGCTGCAATCCCATTTCTGCGGCTCTGATACGAAATTGAGGATTTGTATAATGCCATCCTTGGTCTGAATGTATCATTCCATCATCAAAATGTACAAATTGATTATCCTTTAATTCATTCAACGTACTTATAACTAAATCCAATTTCATATTTTCTCTCACCTTGAATGATAATATCTCATTTGTACTTGCATCTAGAATTGTTGACAGATATGCTGTTTTGCGTTACCATACTGTAAATAAGATATATCTGTCAACATCACCTTCCAGGTACATTTTGTTTAAATTCTCTTTGAAGATAATTTTTACAGACTTTATGTTCCTTTGTAACTTTATATTTATACTTTTTCTGCGAATTGGACATACAATATTATATTTACGCATTATCCGCATAATTCTCTTTCGATTGTAACAAATCCCAAACTTATCCTCTAACAGCATTTTTATACTCCGTGAACCCTTTTTGTATCCTCTAAAGCTTATTGCCATCAGTATATCATCACGCACTTTTATATCTATTTCCTCACGCCTTTCACGTTTACTTTCATTTGATAAATAATTATAGTAACCACTTCTTGATACGCCTGCACTCGCACATAAATAAGACACAACATTTTTAGATTATTATCACGTATTGTAATCCTTATCAACTCAAAATATCACTACTTTTCAGTCTTTGACTTCCTATCAGCCCCTTTCTTTCAAGTCGATTTTTTAATAGTTCTACCTCTAGTTCCAAAAGCTTGATTTTTGCTTCTTGCCTTCTTATCAACTCTTTATCTGTAATATTTTTGCTTTTAATACCGGATGACGATTAGGCAATGTTGCAGAAACATCTAATGTACCATTCTCATAAGCCTTCATCCATCTGCTTGTTGCTTTTTCTATACGCTTAGCACCCAACATTCGCTTATATAATCCAACACTTTCAAAATCAAAGTAGGACCTTTCCGTTCATATATTCTCGCACAAAAATTGCTTAAACTCAATTGTGTATGTTATCTGTTTTCATTAACAGATTCAACATATATATTTGATGACAGATATTCTATCTCTTCCTCTGTAAAATACTTAATTCCCATCATGATACCTCCATAACAAATTGCACTGTAATATTATTATAATACCCCTGTGTTATTTGTCCATTTCTTAGGTACCACTATAGATTATATAGCCTTGGGAGAGTGTACCCATAAAATGTCCGATTATTTGCTTGTTCAGGATTGTGATTGTAACCTTAAACAGATTATTTATTTTTAACGTATCTGTATGTCGGTTGACTGTCCTCTTTACCCGTTTTTTATCATGACAGCTCTTACAAAGGCTCTGCCAGTTGCTTTTATCCCAAAACAATTTATTATCACCTCTGTGCGGTTTGATATGGTCAACCACCGTAGCTTGAACGTATTTCCCGTTCCTCTTACAAATCTCGCACAGAGGATGTTCTCTAAGATATGCCTTACTTGATGTTCTCCATTTACTTCGTATCCACGCTTTGTGGCTGAGCGAGTAACTTCAGGGTGACATGATATATGTTCCTCACAATATCTTCCGTCAGTTAAATTTGCACAGCCCGGATGTCTGCATGGTTTCTTTGGTCTATATGGCATATTCTTTCCTCCAACGAAAAGGACGCTCCGTATAGGAAACATCCTTCTTTGTATAACTTTTCACTTTCAAGTCTTAAATATTTATTTCTAATCTTCCCTGCAATACCGTATTATCGGAATAATATCAAGTGTATCGGAATAATACAACCTCAATTATTGGAACAATACACAAAGCCGACTGTTACATATCATCTCTCTGTTTATTCTTCTCTCGCGATTATAGCATAACACACTTTTACGATGTTCAAGAGTGAACTGAAGTGAACTTGCGTGAACTATAGTGTCAATTTTCTTTTTATATGATTTTATCAAGTTCAGCCAAAGCTTTCAAGTGCATTTTATGAATATACCGTATTGTAAAATTAAGTTCCAACGCAATATATCTCCACGTTTTACGGTCGGCATATCTAAGCCACAAAATCCGTTTATATCTTTCATCTGCGATTTTATCAAGCTTTTCCCATACTTCTGCTTTAAAATCGACAAGTTCATCAATATCTCTGTCAATATCACGGTCAATATCGATTATCTTTGTCATTATATTTTCAAGCGGATTTTTATTCCGTGTATGCTGAACTGTTTCTCCGCTGTAATTCGAATTGGTATTCATTGCAACATCACGAAGTGTCATAAGACGCTGTTGTTTTCTGTTTATCGCATTATCCATTGTTATAAGCTGACTTAAATATTCCTTTGCCGTCATTTGTATATTCCTCCATCCCTTGCTTTTATAGCCTCCATCAAAGCCTGTCCCATGTCTTTATCATTTAAAGCCGTCATCACATCTTCATCAACCGTACCTTTGGTCACAATATGATGAACAACTACCGTGTTGTTCTGTCCCTGCCTATAAAGTCTTGCATTCGCCTGCTGATACAGCTCAAACTCCACGTCAGTCCGAACCATATAATCGTGCTTCCGCCTTTCTGCAAATTCAGTCCGTGTCCGCAACTTGCCGGATGTGCCAACGCAATTTGTATTTTACCGTTATTCAATCGCATATATCCCGTTCCGTTTTATCTCACGGATATTAATTTTTCTGCTATTCTGTCCTTATCGTGCTTATAGCCGTAATAAACAAGTATGCTCTTTCCGTTTGGCCTCAATTAAATCCTCCAAAGCGTCAAGCTTACGGCTATGTATTTTCCTGACCTTCCGTTCTCATCATAAACCGCGCCGTTGGCAAGCTGGAAGCTTGTTGCTAAGACTCGCCGCATTTACCGCGTCAATATCACCATCGGCAAACGGCAGAAACATTTCCTTTTCAAGTTTCCGATAAAGTTTCATCTCTTTATCGTTCATCTCAACTTCGTAAATATTGTCTATTCTTTCAGGCATTTTGATATAATCCGTTGCTTTCATCGAAATACATATATCCGATATTTTCTCATATATCCTTTTTCTGCATTAACCAACGGCTTGTATGAATACACAATCGCACCGTTTCGTTTATCCGGTTTGAAATATTCATCACGAAAACCTGTTATATATCTTCCGAGCCTTTCTCCCATATCCAGCAGATTTATCTCAGCCCACAAATCAATCAAGCCGTTAGGTGCAGGCGTTCCGGTCAGACCTACAATTCTGTCAAACTTAGGTCTGACCTTACGCAGTGCTTTTAAACCGTTTGCTTTGATGGGATTTAAACGAACTGAGTTCGTCTATCACAACCATATCAAAATCAATGTGACCGCTATTTACAAGCCACTCTACATTTTCACGGTTTATGATATAAATGTCGGCATCCGCTTTTAAGGCTTTTCCTTTCGTCCGCACTACCGATTGCTATTGAACATCTCAGGTATTTTAGCTGTTCCCATTTGTCACACTCCTGTTTCCATACCGACAGTCCAACTCTGAGCGGGCTATTATAAGGACTTTTGAAATCTCAAAATAATCATACATAAGGTCACTTACAGCGGTGAGTGTTGTTATCGTCTTACCCAGACCGCATTCAAGCATAAGTGCCGAAATCGGATTGTTTATTATAAAATCAACACCGTACTTTTGATACTCATGCAAATTATCTCTGCTCAATTTCATCAAGCACACCTCCGATTTGTTCCGTACCGTCAATGCAATACACCGAAAAACCTAATGATTCTAATTGCCTTTTCGCTTTATCTGTATGCTCCTCATTTTCCGTCCTGGTGCTTTCATCTCTGCAAATGCAATTTTTCCGAAAGGCAGCAAAATCAATCTGTCGGGCATACCGTTAAAGTTCGGCGATACAAATTTCAGTGCAAGACCTCCGTGTATTTTCACTGCATTCACAAGCATTTTTTCTATCTCCTTCTCACGCATTTTACCTCCCATACAAGTTCCGAAGTTCCTTCCGTTCCCTATATCCTACGCGCGTATATATATGTGCGTAATTTTTAATATAATAATATATAATCTATATAACTTTTAGGTAACATCGGAACATTACCTTTAATTTATATAGGTTTTATGCCGTTTTCGAGTGTTCCGAACCAAGCTTTTTACGGAACTTTTCGGTTACATCGGAACACAAAACAGGTGCAGAAGTCTATACCTCTGTCCTTTCATAACCTGCTGCCGCTCCGTAAATTCAGAAACGGCTCTTTTGCTCATCTTCTGCCAGCCCTCTATTTTTGCCATAATGGCAGATATGGCATTTGCGTCAATCCTTTTCAAATCCGCTTTCGCCTTACCGAAACATTCACACCATATTTCCATATTGCATACCTTCTGACGCTTTATTTCCCCTTTAATATTCACCTCTCCGAATTCACTTCCGTCAAAAATTCCGACGTTCATACAAGGACATTTCATTCCAATTTACAGGCAGCAATGTTGCAAGGTATTCACGCACCATACCCTCACGTTCGTCTGTTTCCATAGCCTCACGCTGAAGTTTCTTAGCAAGTTTCTCCGTCTGCTCATCAAGAATAAGCGGTTCGCCCGCTTGTAATACACAAGCACCTCCGCCCAAATTTGATCTATATCATTCTGTGATAACTGCCACGGCTTTTCTTGGAATTACCGGACACCTTAACAGGGAAAAACGGCGGTTTCCCCGTAGTATCACGCAGATACCCGTGTTCGGCATTTGTAGTTCCGATAAAAATACACTGCCTTAAATGCGGTGTTGCACGTCTTCCGAACGAGGCACGAAACACATCATTCTGCCTTGATATAAAGCCTCTGAGTGTTTCAATTTCCGTTTTCTTAAGCCCTGCAAGCTCGCCTATTTCAAGTATCCAAAATCCCTGCAGTTTTCTGCCGCCGTTTTATCCTTTGTATCCGACAGCAGTAGAGAATCATTAAACCACTCACCGCAAAGCTTGGATATAATCGTGCTTTCCCAATCCCCTGCGGTCCTGACAGTACAAGCATAGTGTCAAACTTTATTCCCGGCACCATTACTCTTGCTACCGCTCCGCATAGTGTTTTCGGGTAACCGCACGGGTGTACTGATTGTCCTCTGCACCAAGGTAATCCGTTAAAGCGTATCTGCACGTTCCTGCTTATCCCACTTCGGCAGACTGCCAAGATACTGCCGTATCGGATGGAACGAACGGTCATCAACAACTTTGCAAGTGCCACATCATAATTCACTCTTGTGAATTTACCGTAGCCGTATGTAAGATATGTAAGCAGCTGTGCGTCATCAGCGTCCCGCCAATACTTAGACGGGTGCTGCCAAGGTACATCACCGTTAATTTCTATACAGTCCGACAGTTCGTTAAAAACTATTCCCTTTAGTTTCGAATCGTTCTGAAGTATTATCGTGAGGTTTTGTATGCTGTTTTCCACGTCACCGTGCTTATTCACCGACAAATACTTATGCCAAGATGTATCGTCATTGCCGTCCATCACAGAAAACTCCTCATACACAGCCTTTTCCTTATCCGTCAGTGTCTGTTCTTTAACTCTGCCGTCCTGCATTGCAAAGTCCGTCATTGCTTTAAATGAGGCTGATTTCTCACTGTCGGTTTCATCTTTGTCAAGATATGAAAACTTGTGTATCCGCACCAAATCAAAGCTGTTGCAGCAGCTTACCGCAGGCAGGGTCTGTTGCGTGATGAGAGTATGCAAACTTGTCATTATACACTATTACTCCGGCTGCGGAATCGGCGGGGATATAATCATAACGACCGTTCAGACTGCTTGGTTCATACACATCTGAAGGAATGTGCTTATTGCGTCCTGTATCGTATATGCACGGCAAAATGCACCGACTATTCCCTGCTTTGTCAGAGGGTCTGCCTGTTTCTTCAATGCGTGTGATACAATTTTTTTCTGTCTTGACGAAACAGGATATTCAGAAGTATCATGCCAATCTTTATAACGTGCAAGCACTGCGTCCGCATCTATTTCTTCACCGTCACGGTGCTGAAATACAAACTCACCGTCAGAAGAAGTTGACGGCCAATACATAAGTCTATGCGGCTGATACGTTGTATCGTCAAACTGTTCTATGCCTATATCTGCCGCTATTCTGCGTGCAACCGCCGTATATTCATCTGCCGTAACAGGACGTGACAGAGGGATAATAAGCCTGAATCTCGGGGTTTGTGCAGTATGCTTGTGTGTGGAATATATCAGGCATTTGAAATTAAAGAACAGTTCAATCTGTTCCCAAAGTCCTCGTCTGCGTAATCCGCATCAAGAGTGAGCAGACATCGGTTAATCACAGTATCTTTTCTCCTTAGACCGCTGCGAAGTTCACCTCCGACAAATCCGCCCACATCTTTGATATTATCCTGCTGACCTTTAGGAAGTTTACGATATTCCTGCACCGTTTCAGCCGTTCGTATTGTCTGAGAACACTTCTGAACAAATTTCTCCCACGAAAATTCTTTAATCTTCCACGCTCTTGATGTACGGCTGTTCCCGACAGATATTTTCATTGTCCCCTCCCGTTATACATGTCTATTAATCCCGTTTTTCCCTTTCGTTTTAATTGTTTCTCAACTTTTTGCGTTCTGTCGCGGCTTTCGTCTTTGTCTTATAAAACGAACATCTTCTTCCTCCGAAATCATTATTCGTTAAGCAAATACAATAACCGTCTGCATTAGCAAAGCAGTCTTTTTATCCAAACATCTTATTTTCATAATCGTACCCCTTTAAATTTATTTTCTTTTGCATTTTCGTTATTCCTTTTATAATACTCACATTCAAAACCGTCAGCATTAAGCGGAAGTCCGTCCGCCCATTCGGGTTTTATACACATCAGCTTGCACAGTTCGTCAACCGAACCGTAACCGTTCGGAACTTCACATATAATTTCATCATGAACGTGAAAACAGTATCATATCCCGCATTTGCCGCATTTATCAGTGCATTTGCAAGCAAATCTCTTACAGTCCTTTTGCGATATCTCTGTCAGCTTACCGCCGAAAGTTTCAAGTCTGTCCCTTCTTTGCGGAGTTTATCCCCATATATGTAATGCTGTCACCGCCGAACCTATTTGTACCGATTCGAGGTTTTATATATGACAGCCGTCTTCCGCTTGGCAGACGTATGAATGAATATCCCCGTTCATACGCAAACACAAGTTTTCCTAACGGAACGGTTGTTTTTCTTTTATTGCTTTCATTGCCGCATTGCCGACTTCGTACCAAAACGTACAATATGCGGATTGGCATTTCTCAATCGTTAATTAAGCCCTGAAGTTCATTCTCCTGCACTCCATCTCAACAGCACCCATATTCTTTAACGCACACTGAGCCGCCGTAACCGCAGGCAAGTTCGGATATTTTCCCTTTGACGCAGTTCGCCGTTTACTCCGTGTTTCTCCCCGGCACTTTAAACATCTTACTTGCGGACGCCTCAGTAAATATCACCGCCGTTTTTGAATCTATTCGCCACTGCTCTCCTGCTATCCAAGCAAGCACACGAGCCTCAATAGCCGAAAAGTCTGCGACAATAAATCTATGGTTTGGTTTTGGAATGAGAACGGTTCTTATAAGTTCCGATAGGACATTCGGTACGTTTCGAACATCATGTCAAGCATCTCAAAATCTCCGTCCTTTACAATATCCCTTGCAAGGGTTAAGTCCGGCAGATGGTTCTGAGGCAGGTTTGCGGCTGCAGAATGTTACCGGACCATCTTCCCGTTCTGTTTGCACCGCAGAAACGCATCATTCCGTGTACACGGTTATCGCTGCACACTGCGTATTACAGCCTCATATTTCTTGACGGACGTTTTCGCCATAAGCAGACGGGTTTCAGCATTTCACTGACATCTCCGTCTGTTTCATCTGCCAGACTTTAACAGACTTTTGACAGACTTTCAATTTCCACACCCTTTTCCTTGAGCCACTGTTTTAACTGCGTTACTGAATTAGGATTTTCAAGTCCCGTTATCATATATGCCTGTTCAACCGCCACAGCCGTCTGTATTGAATTAAGCTTTACCGCCTGCTCAGCCAATTCACTGTCAACTAATACCCTCTGTCGTTTATTATTTGGTCGAGAACATATAGTCGATGTTCCTCATCACTTATAGGATACATTTTAAGTTTATCGGCAATCTGACGTTCAACGTCTACATCACGCATACAGTATTTTTGAATGTTTCCCTTTGTTTATATCGTGACACGGTCTGTTTCGGGTACAGTTTCCGTTTGATTTTGTCGGCTTGCACGGTACACAGAAATACTTAATTAACTCCTTGCCCTCAGTCATCTTCTGCCTCTCTAATCCGAGTACACTTCCGACATCGGCAAGTGACAAAGGCAGTGCCAGTTCCGCAGCCTGCACAGCTGTGCAGTACCAAGATGAGGATTAAGATATTCTCCATCGGAAGCTTAAGATACCTTGACAGACACACACGCTCAAATTGTGCGTTATATGCCGTTTTCACAACGGTATCTGATTTTATCGCTTGTATTATTTTCTCCGGAAGTTCTTCACCGCCTGCAATATCAATTATATGAACATCACCATCATCAACAGCATATGCAAACAGTAACATCTCAAATTAGGAGAGTCCGCATACTTATATACTCCATCTTATAAGGTCTACGTCAGAAAAGGTTTCAATATCACAGCTTAATTTTTCATAGTTTTCACCATTTACCATTAAATTTTAGGTTGACTTTATCCTAAAATAAGAATATAATATTTATATAAAAGAAATGGAGGTATGCAATATGAATGTCAATACCAAAACAATGGTTTCTATTTCCGAAGCAATCAAAACTTTTCTAAAGTAGCAAGACTTGTTGACCAGTACGGTTCTGCCGTAATTCTAAAACAACTCACCTCGCTATCTAATTTTAGAATTCAATCTGTTGATGAACAATTATCAGCACAAACTGATGATGTATTAGCTATATCAGAAAATTTAATTACTCGTAATAAGGCCGTATATGAGGAACTTGCAAAATGAAAATCCTTACTAAAGAACAAATTTTATTATTACATTCACAGCTTGTGAAAGAATTCGAGGTTCACTTGATATACGCGATGATTCTCTTTAGAATCAGCTATCAATACACCATTCCAAACATACGGTGGAGAGGAACTGTATCCGACTTTATTGATAAAGCCTCTCGCCTATGTTTGGACTTGTAAAAATCATCCGTTTGTAGATGGTAATAAGCGAATCGGCACTCACGCAATGCTTGTATTTCTTGCAATAAACGGCATTGATTTAAAGTACACTGATACCGAATTGATTGAACTTATTCTATCAGTTGCGTCAGGAACTCAGTCTGATTCTGATATTCTTCAATGGCTTCAACAGCATATTATTTAAGAACATCTTACGAGGTGTTCTTTTTGCATACATCTCAATTCACCTTAATTTAAGAAATCATCTTCCTCGTCATATGCTTCAAAATCGTCCTCTCTGCTCACGGTACGTCCGCCAAGCGGTTCTCCGTCTGCAATCTTATATTGCCAAGTCCGCACGCAATTCTTTATTTCCGTTTGTATTAAACGGATAAAGAGATATTGACACTCTTGCATAACATCCGCTGTAAACCTCATTTCTGTCTAAAATAGGCTGTACATTCTTATCAACAATCTGCGGTTTATCTTTTGAATTGCAGTTTATGAAATAGCGTCTTTATATGCCTCATCATCAGGACGTTCAATATCACCGTCACGAAGAGGCAGTTTCAAATTCGCAGGTATTCTTCCTCCGAACTTTGCTTTGCCGTCCTGCTTTGCCTGTTCGACTGCGTTTTGAATATCTTTTACCGTCTTTGTATCAGACTTTGGTATAATCAAAGAAACACTGTAATTTTCATCACTGTCGTTAATAGATGCAGGCTCCCATATATGTTCATATGACAATCTGACTTTACCCGTTACTAAATGTGCCATATTAAAATTCCTTTCTAAACTCACCCAATGTATGTACTTCTTCTCTCTTATCCGTTTCCGGCACAAGTGTCAGTCTGCCTTTCGGTTTTATGATATAGTCACCGAGCAGTTCTTAAAAATTTTTCTGCCCATAAGTTTTCCATATCCGTTATACCTATAAGCGTGCTTTTATATATCTGCGACATGGTATAACCGTTATTTCGGCAGACCTCTGCAATCTTGTTTTCATCCACATACTGTCGTTTGGAACGTCCCTCGACTATTTTAAATCCGCTCCAGCTTTTCCCTCATTTATAGCTTTCGCCTGTGCATAAGAATATACATCTTCTGCCCATTTTGACAGGTCGTCCGCTATTGTCAGCATGTGCAATATTTCATTGTCATTAAGTTCCGCGGGGTCTTTAAACTCATATTCTGCTGTTTCAAGCATAAGTTCTGCACGTTTTCTGCATACAGCTCTTAATTTGCAGAATCGACAATGATTTCCCGCTTTGAATTCGCCCTCGCCTTTTGCGGCAAGTTCGGCTATCGGTTTCAGTGTATTCTCCGCCCATTCCAGAAGTTCATCAACAGAAATCTCCCATTCGGAAATATTATCAAGTCTTGGCTGAACAATGGCTGTTTTCACTGTCTTGATGTCATACAGATAACCATAAAGATTAAGTGCCCCAACGCATACAACATCATCTGCGGATTGAGCTCAGCCGATACCGTCACGCCTTTGCCGTACTTAAAATCTATCACCTGCAGTACATCATCTGCAACTATAACAAGGTCACCCGTACCGAATCCGTCCTTAACATAATTTGAAAAGTCAAGTCTTTGTTCTACCATAACTATTGCGTCGGGACATATTTTCTTATTGTTTCAATTTTATCTGTCGCATAATACGCATAGCTGTCTGTATATCTGTCGATTTCTTCTGCATTGAAGTTTCCGACATTCGGAGGTGCAAGGTCTTTTGCACCTAAATGCCATCTGATTTTATATTCCGCCATTTCATGAGCTGCCGAACCTTCCTGTGCATATATTGTTGTTTCGTCCGGAATATCTGCTGTTGCAAGTGCTGACGGCGGACATTCCAGCCAACGATATGCCGATGACGCAGAAAGTACAGCGTGATTTAACGGCGGCATATCAAGATACTCCATCTGCTGTAAATCTGCATAAAATGAATCAAGGTCTGATTCTGCAACAGCGGTAATATTCTTTACTCCGTATTTTCAATAAGCTGTTTTATTTCCTCACGCTTACCGTTTCGTGACAGTTTAACCGCAAGTTCACGCAGCATTTCATGTGTAACACTCGGCTTATCAGCTTGTTTTCCTTTGATACGCCGTCATTGCCCGCCACGGCATTTGCCATGGTTTCAAGCTGTCAGCAAGCGAACGCATATCGCTTACAACGTCAAGCAAAGTTTCGTTCTGCTCATCCTCTCCCCTCCTTGTTCACTTCACATATCGAAAGTTTCTACACTGTCACCGGAACAAGTATTGTCATCTTACACGGTATGCCAAACAAAAGACGGAGAAATTTCTCTTATTGATATACTGCGGAAATTCACAATACTATCTGCTCTCGGTTTCTTTGAAACACTGATTGTTAATGTATGTTTCATAGTTAAACATCCTTTCCGAAAGGTTGATTTTTTAATACCCTTCACTATACGGACACAAAACACTGAAATATAAGATTTTTATAAAAACTTTTCAGCTTTTATAAATTGTTTTTAACTGCTGTGATACTGCCGACTGACTTATCCCCATATGTTTCGCATAATCACTTACAGACATTCCGTCAAAATATACAGCCTTTATAAGGGACTTCTGCTTATCCGAAAGATATTTTATCGCTTCTGTTAATCTTCCGAACTTACTGTCTGTTTCAAAAATTGCCGTAAGATTTTGTCCTCCGACGCATAAACAATTCCTTCATACACGCATCAAGCGAATAGTGCCTGCGTCTTTCCTTCTTATCATTATTCCTCTCCAGTCTGTCCAGTTCCACAAGAATACTCGCCCATTCATTAGGAACATCAACCTCCACATCTCCGTCCGCAAACTCATACTTAATTTTCATAAAAGTACCGCCTTTCCGCAGAAAACGGCACTCTAACAAGCCGAAAAACTCGCATTTTTAAATGCAAGCCATTCGGCTCTGAATTAAGTTTTCATATAAAAGTCTCCTTTTCATTGATAATAAAAAATGCTTGGTAAACAGTTCAGAAAAAGAACTGTTTACCAAGCATTCTGTTTTAATTATTTTATAAGCTCCAAAAGCCATGGTGCTGATGGTTTGGCTATTGCCCGAGCATTGAGATATGCCATTTCAAGAGTCAGACAAGTATTTCCTAAATAGTATCCGTCCATAACTGTCAGTGTCGCAAATCCGGCTTATTCATTTTAGTAAGATATATCGGAAGTAAATATTGCACTCTCCCATATATCCCTGTGCAGAAATAAGTCCCGGTTCTATAACTGCTTTCGCCTTGCAAGTTCCACTGCAGTTTCCAATAGCAACGGCAAATTTTAGCCTTTCTTATTTTGCGGGAATTCTATTTAGATTTTCTTCATCACCCAAAATATGCTCAACATTTACCCTTATTGACCATTCGGGATTAAAATTCAAACCTTGCTGTGCCATATGATACACCGGTCGTTCAGGCAACGGCTCTATATATTTAAGCCATGGTGACATTTCATCACAAAAGCCTTTAAAATACCATTCAAGCATAGAATCCTGCTTTTATTTCTGAAAAGCAGCCATATATGCCTTTATAGCTCGGGTGTATAATCCTGTATGAAAGCAGGCACATTCATTCTCAATGTAAAAATATTTTAATGCTTTATTATCTTCTTGTTCTGAGTTGAATTCAATAGCCTGTTTACGAAAAATTGTATGTATATATCGTTCCAATATCGGTGTTTCTGCATTCTTTGTTTCAACTGCCGGTTTCTTGAACTGCCATGCCTCCGGCAATACCATACATTTTAAATCATGAAGATGCCTGTACCAATCGGGTACATAAGCAAACTCAAATAAGTCACTTTGTATTGTTATCATTTTTATCACCTTACATTTCAAAAGTTCTTCAAGATACCTCATCTGTATCTCTGCTTTAAAATCTTCGTCTACATATCTTATCAAATTTCCAAACCTATCTTTTTTAGTAACCATTGAAACTTTATTTATATATCTCATAGCGTTTCAACATTAATATCTGTGCATCACAATCCCCGTTGATAGCTTTTTCTGCAGTTCGATTCTTAAGGTCCACGAATATCACACTCAATCTCCTTTCTTTATAATTTTTATTAGCTTAAAAGCTTTGTTTTTCCAATTTGTAATAGTTTTCTGAAACGTTTAATATCTTTGCAATATCTCTTCTTGATAATAAATACCAATATTTTAATATCAACACTTCTTTTAATTTATCATCAAGACATAACATAGCTTCATACAACCATTCATTCTTAACATTGCAACAATGTCCGCTGTTATCAGAAATAACATATTCACTTGATATATATCTTGTTCTCCTACTAAATCTGTATCAAACTCAACAAAATCAAAACTTCTTTTCTTTGCGCTCATTCTGCGACGTATATCAACTGATGCAGTATATATAACATTCATACTATACTTATCAATCATATCCCATTGTTCTATTTCACCATCATATGAGGAATTAAGCATAACTTTTCCACCCCTCTATATGTAATTTTGAAATGAACTTTTTGCTCCTCATTAATAATAAATCGCAAAAGCAGTGAAAAGGAACCTAATTCACAAAAAAATCTTTTTGTCTAAATATCACAATATATATATATATTGTTTATACAATTATTTCAATATTAATAAAAACAAACTGGATTTATCATCAAATATTTTGATGAATCCAGCTTATTTATTTTATGGCAATAAATGATTATCTGAATATAACTATTTTATCATAAGCAATGTTCTTGAAAAATAGCTATCATAATATTCTGACAAGATTCTGATTCACTATTTATACACTCAATCCTCAACATTTAAACTAAGCTCATAATATACTTTTTCTTATGTGAAAATTAATATAACACATCGTATATTTAAAAGTATTATAACAGTTTACATTTATATATTTCTATCTATCTATAATTATTAGATATACATATAACAAATAATTTACATATAAAAGATACAACATTCTATATGCAAAAAATATTGTTTTTAGGAGGTGAACTATAGAATTATATGTATTCAATCTATTATCTTATATAGATAATAAGATATTTTTAGGATTATAAAAATATTATATGCGAGAGGAGTAAATATGAAAATTATAGACAGTACAATTATTGTAGCTTTAATTTCAATGGCTGGAACAATCATTGGTTCTATGATAGGTGTTATGAAATCAAATGACAAAACACTATACAGAATTGAACAATTAGAAAAAAAGTTGAAGCTCACAATAATCTTGTTGAACGAATGACAATTGTTGAACAAGAAGAAAAATCCAATGAACAACGAATCCAAAGATTGGAGGTGAAAATATGATTAATTGGAAAATAAGATTTAAAATCCTGTGTTCTATATTCAGCTAATAGTTTCAATAATCTCATCTATTTTTGCCTATATGGGAATAACAGCCTCTGAAATAACGTCATGGTATAAACTATTTGAGATTATTCGTCAAGCTTTTTCAAACCCATATATAATTTTTATTATGGTTATAAGTATTTATAATTTTTAATTGATCCTACAACAAAAGGTATAAGTGACAGCAAAAAGCTATGACATATGATGAACCTAACATATAAAAAGGAGAATTGAGGATGAACGTTTTATTAATTGCAGGTCACTGGAAATGGTGGACAGCGGTGCTGTCGGCAATGGTTATGAAGAAGCTGAGTTGACCAGAGAATTTGCTGCATTGCTAAAGAAAATTTAAAATCTTTTGCAATGTAACATTGGCAGATACTAATCGTAATTGGTTTGAATTTTAGGTTCTAATAATTATGATTTTTCAAAATATAACTACGTTTTGGAAATTCATTTTAATTCAGGAGGTGGCTCTGAAGTGAAATATTTGTTACCACAGCTGAAAGTGGAATAACTGTTGAAAACGAAATTCTAAAAACTTATGTAATTGCGTTAAATATCACAACAGAGGTGTCAAAAGAAAAGATTTCCGTGTTATTTCAAAAATAAAATCTCAGGGAGTTTGTTCAGCATTGCTTGAGGTATGTTTCATAGATAACAGCAATGATATTGAAATATATCAAAACAAAAATAAGCTTGCTACTGCAGTTGTAAAAGGAATTGCAACTGGATTCAATTTAAAATATATTTCGATAAAAATAGCCCCATAGTACAGATGTTTCTGAAAAAGCAAAAGATGCTATAGATTGGTGCTCTAAATACAATATATTGCCTCCAGATATTATATCAGACATGGATGATCAAAAAATATTATTATGCATTGGTCTATATAACACAAGTTAAATTTTAGCAGAACATATTTAATTTTATGTTCTGCAATTTAACAAAAAAATATCTTAAATTATATATTATACAAAATTAAAGGGAGAATTTATTATGATAAATAAAATGATCTTATTTCTATTATAGTAAAACCTACTAATGCCTGTAATCTACGTTGCAAACACTGTTATCACGCTGGAACAGGTTATGATAATGAACAAATGTCGACAAAATGCTAGAGAAATTAATTTCTTCAAGCCGCATTTTCAGGTATACACTATATCTGGCATGGTGGTGAACCTTTAAGTATGCCTCTGACATTTTATAAACGTGCTCTAGAATTAGAACAAAAATATAAACATAACCCTAACCAAAATATTAAAAATAGCATGCAGTCTAACGGAACTTATGTCACTGAAGATGTTGCAAAATTTATTGCAGATAATAACATTTTAATTGATTTTCATTTGAAGGTCCATACAATGACTTTTGCGAAGTCATACAAATATGACCTTAAAAGGATATGAAAATTTAAAAAATATAACATTATCCCTGGTACTATAGCTGTTGTAGGTAAGCATAATATTAATAACTTAATTGATGTTTATGAATATTTCCGCAATAAGAATCAGCCTTTAAAACTTAATATTAATAATCTGGATCTGCTAAAGAAAACGAGGATATTTTATTAACAGATCCAGAATATTATGCAGAAAAAAAATATGTGAATTATTTGATTTATGGCTATTTGATACTACTACCGGAATCAGTATAAGTCCCTCTATAGTTATGCACAATCTGTTATATCTGGCAAACCAAAATACTGTACACACAGTTGTCTAAAACATTGGTTAAGTGTACATTCAAACGGTGACATATATCCCTGCGGGAAGATATTATCCTGAAGAGTATCGTCTTGGAAATATAATGGACTTTAATGATTCACATGATGTTTTTGAAACAAAAATTTATAAAAATATTATAAATAAAAGTGCCATACGCAAGCAGAAATGTAGAGAACAATGTAACGTATATCATCTTTGTAATGGCGGATGTTTAAATGAATCTATTCTTGCTGGCGGAATAGAAAATATTCCTGAATTTTCTTGTACAGCTTTTAGTATAATCATCAGTCATATCAAAACACGAATGCAGGAAGCAATATCCAGAGGAATAGAATTTGAAAATATATATAACAAATATATAAGAAATATTATAAAAAAGATTGGAGATGAATAAAAATGTCAAATAATTTTAACGAATATAATTGTTGGGACGAATGGGATGAAGTGGACTATGGTGATACATGGGACGAATACGATAACTATACGGAATGGGACGAAGATGACAGTCCTGATCATAGTGACTGTTATGGATACGGAGTATATTCTGAATGCAGGGTAGAAGACAGCTATGATGATTCTGATATTCCCCTTATGTTCCAGGCAAGCAACGCCTCTTTGATATTGCCACAAGTCATTTTCAAGTTGATAATTATATATTTACATATGTTATTTTGACAAGTCAACTAATGTTATGATTGCTGTTACTAATCAGGAAGAAGCTTTTGCTAAAGTAACCCCTGTCTCAGCTGTAGAAGAAATTAACGGTGAATATTACGTAGATTCTGCTGCAAGTGTAACTTTCACAGAAATGGAAAGAAGTATTGATCGCCTAAGAAAAATACTCTGCTGCGGCCGAAGAAGATATACAGTTTATCTCGGAAAACAAAGGTACAAGAGTTATATACAAAGGTGTTTATTCATTTACTTATGCTAATCAAGTTATATGTAATTCTATGGCATATGCACCTTTAGGAGCTACTGAATATCGTCATGACTATATCAAAGTTCAGGATTTAATTGAAGAAGAAACAGGCGCTGGATATACAGTTGACTATAACCCACAAACAAAAGAGACCTTTGCTCGTTCAAAACAAGGTGATTTATATTATGTTTCTGTTGCACAGGATGCTGTTTTCTGCGATGATGAACGATATGTATACTCATCATTTGATGTTCAAATCCAGAAACTTTGCACTGTATCAGAGTGGATTATGATTCACTATAATGTCGCTCAGGCAGATATTTCTGTTTATAGTGACAGAATAGTCTTTACCGAAGAAGGCGGTAAACATACAAAATTTAGTAAATGATTTGCCTGATTATATCGTTTATGATTATGATAATTATATTCCTGCAGATGCAACTATTGAAGCTGTTCTTGATTATAAAGATGTACAAGGTGTACCTAAAAACTACTATAGGGTAATTGCACAAATCAAAAGTCTGACAGGCTTAGACGCTACACAGGATGAAAATAATTTCATTATTCTCTGTGGAAAAGTTTTATATACCAAATGCTGTTCGCTTTAATGGTTGGATATATGCAGAACGAAAAGATGTTATTTCAGCACTTGAATCTAATTTTGTAGATATAGATAACTATTTCCGCAGTTGTGGATTCTACTATGGAACTGATGATAATGGACACTCATATTCAGCTTCACAGTATAAAGCAAAATCTATGTGGCTTCTAAGTAAACAACTTAATATAACTAACAGAATCCGCGTAAATGATACTTCAGGCGGTAATTATTTTAACCTTACAACTAGTACAAAAAATATTGAAGAAGCAGTCGAATCAGTTTTTGAAAATCAGCCAGCTATCTCGGAGCAATAGCAATCGAAAGCAATACTGTAAAATCATATATCGAAGACAAGCTATATATCCGAAAAGAACGCCTGTCATCAAACAGCACAAATCTTTTATAAACGGCAAACCCTATGCCATTTCAACACTGCAGACAAGCTTTAATTCTAGTACTTATTATGATAAGACTAAATTATTATCCGCAGTAAAAATCTTACACCTACAATATCAATCACAAAAGTTGAAACTATACTTAACAACGGAGAAAATTATGCTTACATTGCAGGAAACCAAGCAAAATTACATTTACTACGTCCTGCCTTGACCATGTTGCTATTGAGTTCAGACAGATTCAGAAACAAAGTGGTTTCATAATACTGCGCCGTCAAGTTCTATGAGTATGACTGTAAATCTTTATAAGGAAGGAAAATGTACATTAAAAGTACGTGGCAGAACCACAATAGATCCGGCTGATGTAGGGCTGACGCTATTCCTCATTCTAAGGACTGTGAGCAAACCCAAGTTATCACCGTTCTTCATTCAATACCTAATAATATGGTATATATTATACCATACGCACAGAAACAAGGATGTACGGTGACTGATAACAATTCCAATGTTGTTGTAAAATATCAACACAGATTTTATTCTGGTCCTGAAACTTGTACATACTATAAATCTCTATCTGAGAGCAAGCATATAAAAGACAGGTATCGTATACTGCTTCCGGTCTTTATATGAACAAAGAAACATTCCGCATGGATATGGATTTGGACATTATTAATGATTCTCACAATGACCGTGACTGGTATCTTGAAAACGTATATGGCATCTATGGTCACAAGGAAAAGCAGCAAGTTTCAGCAGAGAACAAATAGATGCTAACGGAAAAAATACTTTAATGTAACTATGAACGGTATAACACGCACTATATATAAAGAACCTGCTGACAATGCTTTTTATGCACCACTATACAAAATACCACTCGTTCCACAATAAGATTAGTAAATAACCACCTTGTTATGCCTGAAAGTCTTATGTATCTCTTATTTTCTGATTTAAGCGATATTGAAACATATATATTAAATCACTACAAAATAACCAATCCGTCAGAAAATTTAAAAGGCCAATTAAATGCAATGACTTTGTATGATAAAAACTTAATATTGATTGTATCACTCTTGACAAAAAGGAGATGAAGTACAATTGATGGCAACTGAAGATAATACATCATACATAAACCATGCAACTGTCAATGATATCAATTTGAATGATTGAATATCGCAATCGCGAACTTAAGAATGTATTCGATAACCTCAGTAAAACGTCAGGAATTATTCCACTATAATCCTGTTACAAATACAGTTGATTTTGATGGATTTGAAGTAGATATACCATCATTAACTTTATACACCAAGGAAAACAATCTGACACAAGACGATTACAAATCATATTTATTTGCAAGTGAATCTGATATCAAAAATCGATACATATAGAAGAATTGTAGTTTATGGTGCAGGAATGGGTGGTGTATGTGCAGCATATAAAGCCGCACAATATGCATGGTCACTCGAAGGATTTGATAATTTTGAAATTATGCTTATCAATCCTGTACCTGTACCTAAACTAGGAGGTATCGGTACTGTTGGAGGACAAAATTTCTGGGATACTCGCAAATGGGATGCTAAGCAAAAATTCCCCTACAAAGGTAGTCTTGTTGATGTTATGGGCTTTGATAATTCTACAGAAGAAATTAAAGAAGATAGATATAACGTAGATAAAAGCCGAGTTTCTGAAAAGTCTTTGACTAAATATAACGTAAAATCTATGAACAACATGATATATCCGGTCCTATTAAACAAGATACAGGTGGTAATATATTGTCAATCAGAATAAGAAAGATTGAACGTGCTACAAATAATATTGTTCAATATGTCGGCGAGTCTATTACGATATCTGGAGATATATTTATAGATGCTTCTGAAGATGGAAAATTAACTAAATTAACAGCACATGATGCTAATGGAAAAGTCGCATATACAAAAGGACGTTATGATTACCCTGCTGATACATTGAATAGACTTCCAAAAGACAAACCTGATTATGGCGATTTTGATGAAGGTACAGAAGAAGGTGCACGTATGCCTGCAGTCACTTTAATGTTCAAACTTAAATGTACAGACACTGTTCCGATTGAAACATTATCGCTAGTCGAGGTTGGAAATGGTGTTTATGACTGCGGTAATACATTATTCAATGATTCTAATTATAAAATGTATCAGTTTAATAAAAATATGAAAAGACAAGAATTATGTTAAAGCCCATAAATTCTGCATGGAATGGCGGAATTCCTGATTCAGACGGAAAAACGGAATGGTGGTTAAATACATTACTTATATTTGGTGTAGATGGTTCCCTGCATAACAGAGATGACCATAACTATACACCAGTACCTGACGATGAATTATTATCCGATAAAATTCTTAATGATGAAAATAGACTTTATCGTCAGATGATGCTTGGAAATTGGGTCGAGCTTTTCTTTGCAGCTCATGCTTCTGAGATTCTTGAAGTATATGAAGAACTTGATATACCAATGCAGAGTTTGTTACTGATAATGATGATGCGATTGTTACAGGTGATATACTTTATGTCCGTGAAACTATTCATGCAGTAAAAGATGCAAATTTAATAGCCAATGGCACTGAAAACGATAACTACGAAGTTTCGGCGCGACATTGCCATTATTCATATCTCGACGATGAACAAGATAGTACAACTAATCCTGAATCTATTGATTAATTTATTATTGGTCAGACATTCATCCATATATGAAATCAGAATATAAGAATGACGACGGTGACTACATACATGGTACCGAAAGTTATAAAAACATCAGACGTGATATGGTTGAAGAATTAAAAGATGATTCTCCAATAGAGCCAACATATATACCATACTCAGCACTCACCACACAATATGTTCCTAATATGTTGATACCTGGCTATGCCGTTAATGCATCCTCATTTGCTTGGTCAGAAATGAGTATTCCTAATCTATGTGTTCTTGGTGATGCTGCTGGTATAGCTGCTGTCACATGTCTGTTAAGTGGAGATTCTGCATATGGATTAAAAGATATTTCAGGCGTACGAGAAATTCTGAAACGATATAATGCTATTATAGACAAAAAGATATATAATTTTTATATTAATTTTATAAAAGCGGTTCTCTACGAACCGCTTTTATATCAACTCTTCTACTTCATATAGTTCGTTACATCTTTTATACGTTCAGGCACTTCTACAAGTTCACCTGTTTTAAGATCATACACATCAATATAAAATTGATCGTGTCCTCCTGATGCTGTTTCTACCCACTCCTGCTTTGTGATTGTATAACAAGGGTTTCCATCATATGAAATCAGATAAATTTTTCTATCCGATTCTGCTATAACTTCACCATCTGGATTATATAAATAATACTTACACTCATTAGGACCTAAATACATATACACCGGTGTATATCCGTTAAATTCTCCACTTTTCCAAAATCATATTTTGTGTATGGATAAGAGTATAATGTATTATATCCCTTAACCCTATAATTGCCTTTTGGTGAAACACAGTCACTTTCTATATTTTTTGAAGATATTCATACATATACTTATATACTGTATCATATTCATTTGTATCCCATTCTATTAAACCAACAAACTCTCTTTGTTTTGGATTATAAATCTGTACAGAATTGTCGTGATTTTCACCAATACATATGCTATCATCATATATCAGTGTAAATAACTCTTATCACTTTTGTATATTATATCCTTTCTCATTAAAAACAGCATAATTATTTCCTTCTGAATCAGGCAATGACAGCTTAACAGTGTATATCCTTTTACTGCATTTGTCTTACTATACAAAATACGCTCAATATCATTTCCATATCCAGCATACTTGTACGGATATTTATCTAATAAAATTTCACCGAACAAAATATTTGTCTGACGGTGACTCTGCCTTTCAAAATCTACTCTTATCTGTCTGTTATTACACGGATATTCATCCTTATCAAGAAAATCGCCACCTAAGTATGAGCTGTAATAAGAAGAAGCAAGCTTTTCGCCTTCATAGCTATAAAGCTCCATATTAGTTATATAAGAAACGGTTCAGCTCCGGCGTAACCGTATGTTGTTACCATATAATAATCATCTGCAAAGTCAATATCGGTTCTTCCTTGTTTGTTATTTAGTGTATCAACCATCAGTTTATAGTCTTTATTTCCTGTTTCGGCATTGTATATACCTGTGCATTTATTATTTTGCTGTAATTTTCACTTTTGTTGTTATGAATATAAAAATATTTCCCGCTTTTTTCAAAGAACACAAACGACCTCTCATCATCAGCAATATTCCTCCGACCGTCATATGTAAATATTGTTTTACCGTCATTTTTATCCATTGCTTGTTCTTACCGTTAAAAAGTGATAAATCACCGTCAATTTTATTTCATACACATTGCTTGCATAATCACTCACATCAAGGTTAAACAGCTTTAGCATCGTTATTGCCGACTGCTCCATTGTATAATTTGATTTTGGCGAGAAATTGTTATCGCCTACTCCTCGCATTATTCCGAGAGAATCCATTTTACGCACAGATTCCTTTGCCCAATCCGAAACTGTGTCATAATCAGAAAATACAGTATCAAATAAAGTAATATCCTCTTTTCACACCCATAAATTCCGCTGTATTAGTCAGTATTACTGCCGCTTCCTCACGCGTAATATCGTCATTCGGTGCAAATTCCGTTTCAGAACGTCCATTTATTATTCCCGAATTTGCAAGAAAAGTTACTTTATCATCGGTATCAGCAAACGAACTCTTAACATTATTCTCACTAATCAGTGATTTTTGTTCAAGCATTTTATATGCCAAATGACAAAAATCAATACGCGATATATTAGCGGTTAAATCTCTGTCCGCAAAGAAATTCGGCAATAATCCCGCTTCATCTGAACTTATCAAACTTTCCTCCGCCCATTGTGAATGATTTTCGCTTACTTCCGCCGACGCACCTATTCCCACCGCCCAAATCATCGACACACATAACGTGCCTAAAACTAACTTCTTTTCCATTTTCTTCCCCTTTTCTACTTCCATAATTCTCAACATTTATATAATTAGGGTTTAGCTACAAGTTCGCCTGTTTTAAGATCATACACATCTGTATAAACTTTCACCGCTCCAATACTGATCATTAGGTTCAACACGTTCTGTTGTGTAGCAGGCTCTGCCATCATATTCAATTAAATAAATTTTCCACGATGACTCTACAATAATTTTTCCGTCAGGATTATACAAAAATATCTGTCCCTATATTCCTCACCATCACCGTAATATGTATACACTGGTGTATATCCGCTAAATTCTTTTTCTTTCCAAAATGTATATAATGAATACGGAGAACATTTTAACATATTATATCCGTGAACAGTATAGCTGCCATTAGGCGAAAAACATTCACTTTCTATATTTTCGCAAGATACTCATGCATATATTTATCAACCGTATTATATTTGTCCTTGTCCCATTCCAATGTTGTGATATATTGATTTTCTTTGCGTCAGACACTTGTATTGAATCACCTTTAATCTCACCTATACATAAATCGCCCTCATAAATCATAGTAAAAATTTCTGTATTGCTCTTGTACACTGGTATTCCATCAGCATTAAAAACAGCATAATTATTTCCATTCCAATCAGACACAGATAATTTAACAGGAGTATATCCTTTCAAAGTGTCAGTTGCAATATATGAAATCGGTTCTCATTACCGCCTGTGAATTACCATATTCTTTATATGTATATGGATATTTTGCAAGTAGATTTTCACCCGGCACCCAATATTCAGCTGAATCGGTATCTTTTTTTCAAAATCAATTCTTATTTGTCTGTTATTGCAAGGATATGCACTTGTATCAAGAGAACCTCCTCCGTTCTTCGAATCATAAGAGGATGATGCTATTTCTTCTCCGTCATAGCTATAAACTTTCATGCCTTCTACACTAAATGCGCCTTCGCCACCATACTCACTATGTTTTATCACCCTATAATAATCATCGGCAAAATCGACAGTGTCTTTCTTATTCGACTGTAAAAGCACAGCATTCAATTTATAAACAGTCTCACCCGTTTCCGCACTGTATATATCAGAACACTTGTTATATCCTGCTGAAACATTGCTTTATTATTATGAATATAATAATACCATTCCGCTTTTTCAAAGAATATAAATGACCTCTCATTGTCCAAAGTATTATCCTCCGGACCATCATATGTAAATATGGTTTTACCGTCATTTTTATCCATTGCTTATCCTCACTGCTAAAAGTGATAAATCACCGTCAATTTTACTTCGTACACATTGCTTGCATAATCACTCACGTCAAGGTTAAACAACTTTAGCATTGTTACCTCTGACTGTTCCATTGTGTAATTTGATTTTGGTGAAAATTGTTATCTCCAACTCCTCGCATTATTCCGAGTGAGTCCATTTTACGCACAGATTCCTTTGCCCAATCTGAAACTGTGTCATAATCAGAAAATACAGTATCAAATAAAGCTATGTCCTCTTTACGCCCATAAATTCCGCTGTATTCGTCAGTATTACTGCTGCCTCCTCGCATAATATCGTCATTCGGTGCAAATTCCGTTTCAGAACGTCCGTTTATTATTCCGAATTTGCAAGAAAGTTACTTCTTATCATCGGTATCAGCAAACGACTCTTAACATTATTCTCACTAATCAGTGATTTTTTGTTCAAGCATTTTATATGCCAAATGACAAAATCAATACGCGATATATTGGCGGTTAAATCTCTGTCCGCAAAGAAATTCGGCAATAATCCCCTTCATCTGCACTTATCAAACTTTCCTCCGCCCATTGTGAATGACTTTTGCTTACTTCCGCAGAAGCACCTATTCCTGTCGTCAAAATCACTGACACGCACAATGCACCTAAAACTAACTTCTTTTTCATAAAATCTCCTTTAAACTTCCTATACCGTTAAAAATCTAAATCGATTTTATTTCTCGATCCCTCTAAAATCACGTTTCCAAAATGTCCGTCTAGAGTCAGTTCAAAACCTGCGTACCTATCACCATATTTACATGATATTTGAGAAATTTTCTATTCAACTCACATAATATTATACTATAATCCATCTTATGTCCTTCGCTTGACACACCCATCCCATCATATAGACTTCATTACCAAACTTAAACATATTATAATTTATGCCATTTTATAAAGTTTATAAAGTTCCTCATTTGAATCGATTTTAGGCTGAAGGTCAATAATCCCTCCATCTTCCGTGCACCAATTTCTCCATCCATCTATTGTTATATACAATAGATAACACTTCAAGTGTTATAAATCCGGCACCTTTAGGATGTTTCCTCACATCAAAAATATACATCCTGATTATCTACAATAAAACAACAAGATATTAGAACGATTATTTTTCATTTCCTCAATATGGCCAAGTAGGTGTTTAATACCCATTGATTTAATAATATATCCTTGAATTCTACATCAAATGCTTTTTACTTAAATATCCTTTTACACTTTCTCGCCCTTATCAAATTTTTTCAAATAATTTGATTAAATCCATAATTCCTTCGGAAATTCTTTATTCATTTTTATCAGTTCACGGGGAGTAATGTACCTTTCTCAGGTATATTGATTACATTTTTTCCGATAACATTCATAAATGCAAAATTTGTTTCATATGTTTTTCATCATCAATATTTTTCTCATAACAAAGGTAAATTATTTGTCAAATAATTGCTATTTCAACAGATATATCTCTTTTTTAATCATTTTCTCTACATTCATAAAAACAACTCCTCTTCTAAAATATTGCGTATATATTTAATATTTTTATTTTATCATTTTAATCATAAAATGTCAGTTTTTCACAAAGTCTAATCAAAAGCATAAATTTTTTATTTATTGTGCTACATTTACAAAACAAATTTATTTCTCTCCTTATATGTAGTATTGAAATTATTTCTGTCAAAATAATTTATCAAGCAGATTATTTTGATGAAAGCTTGAAATGAAACAGTTTTAATACAACAATTATAAAGGAGGAATTATACAATGGCTTATAGTTCAAAACAACAGCCTCAACGAAATACAGGGTTTCAGGTGGAAATTCTGTAATAAGCACCACTTTCTCAAGCCCATTTGAAGCTATGGGACGAGCATTCAAAGTAGGCGGAAGGGTCCTGAAACTGATTCAGGTGTTACAATATTTGAATCTAACACTACTAAATATTATCTTTTTCAGTTTACTAACTTTTACGGAAGCACTGCAAGCAGAACAGAAGCAGATAGTTGGATTAATGATTATGCAAATGCTCATGTTATTTATGGCGGGACAGGAAGTTATACGAGGCAGTAACGCCAAGGTGTTAAAAGGTGGTTTATTTCGCACAGAAGCAACTAACGGTGCATATTTATATAATTTCAGCAGTAACAATTGGGGATTCCGTTCAATTAAAACAACGGTTTCTCTTTAAAAGCTAAATTATATTTTTCGCCAAAATCGTTAGCTGATAATGCATATATATACGTTGCCGTAATCAGTGAAGATGGTTCAGAAGTTTATGAGCAGGCATTATGATGGATCAATATGCTCGTTCCAGCAAAGCCTGGAAAGCATATCACTTTGACAACAACGGAAATATCAGTGCATCACCAATTGCTACAACTGCACGTTTATCTTCAGGTGTTTATACTGCCAATGACGATATTGTAATAAAATGTCACTTAATACGGAAATCCGGGATATTCTTATCGTATTGAAACTGCATCTGGTCAATTAAAGACAGCGGTACTATAAATCTATCAAGCACAAGTAAAATACAGCGCAGGCAATAAAGTCAGATTTT
>SCPP01001566.1_pt1 | contig 71153 bp, 97 predicted proteins | sample 6106811 | NCBI WGS metagenome assembly SCPP01 (sample SAMN10720449, study PRJNA508395) | human gut metagenome | isolation source: Participant 2 stool, 15 month | host: Homo sapiens | collected 2018
GAAGTCTTTAATTTCATTTCCTGTAAAACCGCTGTAAAACCAAGTGAAGTATTGCTCATTCCAAGATTCTTAAGAACCATGGAAACATTGATGCTTTACCACCAAAAATCTTCTCTCCAGTCGTTCTATTGACTACTCTGTCTTAAAATCTGTTACATCAACAATATAATCTAATGATGGATTAAAAGTAACTGTGTAAATCATGTTAGACCTCCTTAATATTTTGTATTTCTTATAGTTGTCATTACTTAGTGCATTTGTAATAATTACAGCATCTTCAAAATCAGCAAACTTGATGCTTGATACCTGTGAAAACTTACTGTCATCCGCAAGAATGTATTTCTCCTTGTATTCTCCATGGATTTCTTTTTAACCATGGCCTCCTTTATCTCGAGTCGTAAATCCATTCTTCACAGTAATTCCGTTGGTTCACCAGAAGCCCTTCGTAAAATTATATTTATCGAGCGTCACAACGGCCTCATCTCCGACAATAGCCTCGGTAGTAGACTTGAACTCGCCACAGAATATATACTGTATATCCCCTATCGGAAATTCTCTTGGCATTAGTCAGAGAGTTTGTAACAAAACCACATTCTTTGCAGTAATATAATCAATCATGACTGCTGTTGTAGTACCGGCATCTATATAAACAAAATCATTATCCACAATAAGTGATGCCGCATATCTGGCAATCTGTTCCTTTTCGTTGCGATTCTGCTTAAGCCTGTTGATAACCTTCTCATCCTGAGTATGGATATTCGTATTATTTACAATCGCACCACCATGTACCTTGGTGAGATAACCCTTCTTGTCCATTGCAACCAGATCACGTCTGATTGTTGACTCGGATGTATCAAGCTCATCCATAAGCTTCTGAACAGTCACACTTCCCATCGAATCTAATATATCAAGTATTTTTTTGCATCTATCTTCCGCCAGCATCTAATCACCCCTGTTTATCAAATTGCTCAAAGACTTATTTTATAAGCCATTTATTTAATGCTTATTTTCAAATTACTGTATTAAACATTTCAACATTCATTTAACTTGTAGTATAATTATATTTTCATAATACGTCATTGTCAATCATAATCCGTCATTTATATTCACAAATAATCACACTAAAAATTGTTGAAAATATATAAAGCAAGTTTTAAAATTGTGCACTAGATGCAAATACAACATTGATTTTAGTGCAGAATATAACGTATATATCATTAATACTTGCTAATTACTAATTTTAGTATCTTTTCTATTACTAGTTTATAATCTAAAATATAGTTCAAATTAACTAATTTTAATTTAGTCACTATCAAATTTGACTGTTTTGACTGTTTTGAATCTAAATGCATTGTAATTCATAATTCATCCAAAATGAAATTTTAAATTCCACCACCATTTGGTGGTGGAATTTCTCCACACAGTAAAGGTTTACTCTTTCATATAAAATGGTAAGGTTATCTTTCTTTCTGACAGCAGTAGAAGAAGGATATCCATGAGTAAATATATTCCAGGAAACCAGAAGCACCTTTCCTTGAAGACCGTATCTATATCGAAAACGAACTGAACAAGGGAGAAACCTTTAAGAACATTGCCCGCTTTCTTTGCGGATCCAACAACCATTTCAAAGAAGTAAGGGCTCACCGTCTATCCGACTGGTATCACAAAGGTACTTTCTATAATGCCCATAACTTTGTATTCATCGCTTCCATTGCCGGAAAACCAATGTCTGCGGAAAAATCATTCTCTGCGATGTAAAATGCACTTCCTGCCCCACCTGTAATCAAACTTGCAAGGATTTTGTGAAGGAACAGTGCAAAAGACTGGATAAGGCGCCCTATGTCTGTAATGGCTGCACAAAAGATAAATCATTGCACCATCGCCCAGAAATACAGATACGATGCACGTTTTGCTGATAGAAAATACCGTGAAAAGCTCCGGTTCCAGAGCCGGTATAAACATGACAAAACATGAATTACGCAAAAGGATGGCATTGTTTCTCCTTTAATCGAGCAGGGACAATCTCCATATCAAATCATTACCAATCATCCAGAACTGGATATGTCAGTCCGTTCCTTGTACACCTATCTGGATCAAGGTCTGTTTACAGCCAGAAACATTGATTTAAAACGTAAGCCCGGCTTCAAGCCACGAAAGTGCCATAAAACACAGATTACAAACAGAACCGTCTTCGAGAAAAGGTTATTCAGTGATTTTAGTGAGCTGCAGTTATCCTCTTTGTAGAAATGGATACGGTACACTCATCCAGAGAATCAACAAGACGTTACTGACCTTTTTCTTCACTAAGGAAAAGCTGTTCCTTGCCTTTCTCTCAATCGTTGTACTAAAGGCGCTGTCCGGCTTATTTTTGACCGTTTAGAAAAACGTATGGGCACCTATGAGTTCTTATCTGTCTTTGAATATATCTTGACAGACAGAGGTTCAGAATTCGGAGATCCTGTCGCTCTTGAAACAGGACTGGATGAAATTCAGCGTACCAGCATCTACTATTGTGATCCCATGCGTAGCGGACAAAAGGAGGTCTTGAGCAGGCTCACACCATGCTTCGCATGGTGCTTCCCAAAGGAACTAGTTTTGAATTTTGACACAATGGGATGTGAATCTAATCGTGAATCACATCAACTCCACTCAAGGGAAAGTCTTAATGGAAGCACGCCTTATGACGCCGCATTAGAGACACTCGGAAGAAACCCTAAACGCATTTCAGCTTAAGCGCATTGACCACGATTTGGTCAATCTAACGCCTAAGCTGATTCGCTCAACCATTAACAACCACTTAGAAATCTGCTGTCGGACTGGAAATTAAACTTTCACATTTTCCTCACATGACCGGTGGAATTTAGTCTCGCACACTACCTTCCAGTGGTCCGTTTGTCATACCATCAAATCAGTTTTTCCAAGAAGTTACTCCTATTATAACAGAAATAAGCGTTTTGAGCTTATAAAACTCTTAGAAAATCAAGAACTTTTAAATGAGTGTGGAATTTACTTCTGCACTGGAATTTACTTTTCAAGTTAGCATTCATAATTCATCATGCTAGAATATGTTCATTATGGTACATATTTTATGATTAAAGGGTCAAAAGGTATCATCAATGAGTTTATATTTTGTTATTTCACATCATTTTAGATAATTTATGTACCATCACAGCTACAATACTTTAAGTTAAAAGGAGGATTTCACATGAAACAGCTTAATTGGGCAACACTCGGCTGCGGCGTAATAGCTAATGAGCTCGCGCATGCTCTCCAAGGAAGGACGCACTCTTTATTCAGTTGCCAACAGAACTCATGAAAGGCCGTAGCTTTGCACAAAAATATGGCATTTCAAAGGTATATGACAACATTGATGACGTCTTTTATGATCCTGATGTGGATATCATTTACATCTCCACTCCACACAATACTCACATCAATTATCTAAGAAAAGCCCTTTCTAATGGAAAGCATGTACTTTGTGAGAAATCTATTACTTTAAATATCGCAGAGCTCGATGAAGCCGTCTCACTGGCCAAAGAAAAAACGTTATTCTTGCTGAAGCCATGACTATATATCATATGCCTGTTTATAAAAGCTAAACGAAATAATTGCAAGTGGACAACTCGGCAGGCTAAATTTAATTCAGGTCAATTTTGGAAGCTACAAGGATTACAATATGACAAACCGATTTTTCAGTCGTAAGCTTGCTGGAGGAGCATTGCTTGATATTGGAGTTTACTCACTTTCTCTTATCCGCTGGTTCTTCAAGGAAACACCAACACAAGTATCGTCACAGGTTAAATATGCACCAACCGGTGTTGATGAACAGGCAGGTATTCTGCTTATGAATGATGCAGTGGAAATGGCAACTGTCACATTATCTCTTCATTCAAAGCAGCCAAACGCTACGCTCTCTTTTGACAAGGCATATGTGGAAATCTTTGAGTATCCAAGAGGAATGCAGGCAACTATTACATACACAGAGGATGGTCATAAAGAAGTAATTGATGCAGGTGATACATCAGATGCACTTACGAAGTATGTGATATGGAAAAAGCTGTAAGCTCTGCATCATCCGATGAAATAGAAAACCTCATTCACAGTCAGTATACATATGATGTTATGAAAATCATGTCTGATATAAGAACCGAATGGGGTATGAAATATCCTGAAGAGGAATAATAATACTACTACAACTATTCAAAAGGATAAGAGTTGTTAAAAAGAGAAATATAATTCTGTTTATCGGCTTATATTTCTCTTATTAATTAGTGTAACATCCGAAAAATAATTTAGAAAATTAAATAATAATGAAATGTGTACAACATATATTACGAATATTACATAAATTCACAATATATTTTATTTGCAAATTATATAAAGAAAGACCACATCATAAACTGATGTAGTCCTTTGAGAGAGGTGACAGCGGATTTGAACCGGCGATGACGGTGTTGCAGACCGGGGCCTTACCACTTGGCTATGTCACCATATATTATACTAAAAACTCCCCGAGTAGAGATCGAACCAACGACAACTCGGTTAACAGCCGTGTGCTCTACCAACTGAGCTATCGAGGATTATTTAATTAAAGGTTTGTACCTTCAAAACTACATACAAATCCGATTTGTTTTCTCCGTTATTAACCAGATTAAGCCCTCGACCGATTAGTAACAGTCAGCTCCATACGTTACCGTACTTCCACTTCTGCCCTATCTACCTTGTAGTCTTCAAGGGTCTTACTCCCGAAGGAGGGATATCTCATCTTGAGGGGGGCTTCACGCTTAGATGCCTTCAGCGTTTATCCCTTCCAGACTTGGCTACTCTGCTATGCACTTGGCAGTACAACAGATACACCAGCGGTCCGTCCATCCCGGTCCTCTCGTACTAAGGACAGCTCCTATCAAATTTCCTCCGCCCGCCGGATAGGGACCGAACTGTCTCACGACGTTCTGAACCCAGCTCGCGTACCGCTTTAATGGGCGAACAGCCCAACCCTTGGAACCTACTTCAGCTCCAGGATGCGATGAGCCGACATCGAGGTGCCAAACCACTCCGTCGATGTGAACTCTTGGGGTGATAAGCCTGTTATCCCCAGGGTAGCTTTTATCCGTTGAGCGATGGCAATCCCACTTTATACCACCGGATCACTAAGTCCTACTTTCGTACCTGCTCCACCCGTCGGTGTCACAGTCAAGCTCCCTTCTGCCTTTGCACTCTTCGAATGGTTTCCAACCATTCTGAGGAACCTTTGAGCGCCTCCGATACCCTTTCGGAGGCGACCGCTAGTCAAACTCCCGCGACATTGTCCCATTGCCAGTTCATGGCAACTGGTTAGAAACCAGTACTACAGGGGTGGTATCCCAACAGCGACTCGGACAGACTGGCGTCCATCCTTCTCCGTCTCCCACCTATCCTGTACATACCATGCCGGATCCCAGTACCAAACTGGAGTAAAGCTCCATGGGGTCTTTCCGTCCTGGCGCGGGTAGCCAGCATCTTCACTGGCACTTCAATTTCACCGGATGCATTGCCGAGACAGCGCCCAAATCATTACGCCTTTCGTGCGGGTCGGAACTTACCCGACAAGGAATTTCGCTACCTTAGGACCGTTATAGTTACGGCCGCCGTTTACTGGGGCTTAAGTTCAAAGCTTCGCCGAAGCTAACCTCTCCCCTTAACCTTCCAGCACCGGGCAGGCGTCAGCCCATATACCTCACCTTTCGGTTTAGCATAGACCTGTGTTTTTGCTAAACAGTTGCTTGAGCCTATTCTCTGCGGCCTGCTCTCAGGCACCCTTCTCGAAGTTACGGGGTCATTTTGCCGAATTCCTTAACAATGCTTCTTCCGTCGGCCTTAGGATTCTCTCCTCATCCACCTGTGTCGGTTTACGGTACGGGCACGCATTACACAATAGCAGCTTTTCTCGGCACATGGCTCACACGCTTCACTACTTTATTTCGCTCCACATCACGTCTTCGGATTATACAACAGATTTGCCTATCGTACACCTACCGCTTGTACCGGGCTTTCCATTCCCGGCTCGTGCTTTCCACATGCGTCCCTACAGTTCTGATAATGCGTGGTACAGGAATCTAAACCTGTTATCCATCGCTTACGTCTTGCGACCTGTGCTTAGGCCCCGACTTACCCAGAGCAGATCAGCTTTACTCTGGAAACCTTAGATATTCGGCCGAAAGGATTCTCACCTTTCTCTCGCTACTCATTCCGGCATTCTCTCTTCTTATCCCTCCACTGCTCCTTCCGGTACAGCTTCGTCTCGGTTTTAAGAATGCTCCTCTACCACTCGCATTGCGAGTCCACGGCTTCGGTGTCGTGTTTCAGCCCCGGACATTTTCGGCGCAGGGACTCTCGACTAGTGAGCTATTACGCACTCTTTCAATGAATGGCTGCTTCTAAGCCAACGTCCTAGTTGTCTTAGAATCCCCACATCCTTTTCCACTTAACACGTACTTTGGGACCTTAGCTGCCGGTCTGGGCTCTTTCCCTTTTGACTGCCCAACTTATCTCGTGCAGTCTGACTCCCGTTGATCATCTTTACGGCATTCGGAGTTTGATATTCTTCGGTAAGCTTTGACGCCCCCTAGCTAGGCAATTCAGTGCTCTACCTCCGTAAGACTCTCATGAGGCTAGCCCTAAAGCTATTTCGAGGAGAACCAGCTATCTCCGGGTTCGATTGGAATTTCTCCCGCTATCCACACCTCATCCCCACCCTTTTCAACGGATGTGGGTTCGGTCCTCCATTGCCTTTTACGGCAACTTCAACCTGGACATGGATAGATCACCCGGTTTCGGGTCTACTCTTACTGACTTAACGCCCTCTTAAGACTTGGTTTCCCTTCGGCTCCAGACCTGTAGTCCTTAACCTCGCCAGTACGCATAACTCGCCGGACCGTTCTACAAAAAGTACGCGGTTGAGCATATAAAGCTCTTCCACAGCTTGTAAACATATGGTTTCAGGTTCTTTTTCACTCCCCTCCCGGGGTCCTTTTCACCTTTCCTTCACAGTACTATGCGCTATCGGTCACTAAGTAGTATTTAGCCTTACGGGGTGGTCCCCGCTCTTTCCATCAAGGTTTCTCGTGTCTCGATGTACTCTGGATTCCGCTCAGTCAGCTCTCCTTTCGCTTACGGGGCTTTCACCCTCTCTGGCCGGCTTTCCCAAACCTTTCTGCTAGAATCACTGAATCAATTAAATTCCGCGGTCCGAACCCCGGAGTGCACGCACTCCGTTTGGGCTGTTCCGTGTTCGCTCGCCGCTACTCACGGAATCAGATGTTTCTTTCTTTTCCTCCGGGTACTTAGATGTTTCAGTTCCCCGGGTTCCCTTCCATACGTTATGGATTGGCGTATGGATGATACGAGTTCTTCGTACCGGGTTTCCCCATTCAGACATCTGCGGATCAAAGATTATTTGCATCTCCCGCAGCTTTTCGCAGCTTATCACGTCTTTCTTCGGCTCTTAGTGCCAAGGCATCCACCCTGCGCTCTTCTTTGCTTAATCTCTTCGATGCATAGCGTTGCATCATTAATAACTTAAAGAACTTTGTTGTTGTTCACAACTTGGTTTTGTTTCTCGGATGTCTTGATTGTTAGATATTCTTAAGAATAGAATATTTATTCATCAAATCATTTGTATGAAGTTTTCAAGGTACACTGCTGTGATTACCAGTTTTAGTTCTCACAGACTTTTTGACTGTTTTATCAGTCATTAGAAATCTTAATCTCTTAAAATCTCTAATCACTGGTAAAACCAGCTATCTAAACAGCACTTCCTGCTGATGTAGGTTAGCTCTTTCGAGCCTGTTCTATTTTGAAAGCATATATGCTATGCTGTTCTTTATAGATCCGGCAGCCACCTATCTTCCCATACCGTTACCAGTATAGTATTGTCGGCCGCGTCAGTCTTAACCATCGTGTTCGGGATGGGAACGGGTGTGACCCCAACGCGCATCGCCACCGGAATATTCTGTTATCTATTGATAACTCAACAGTGAAAACTCTCTACTCGATTTCCTTAGAAAGGAGGTGATCCAGCCGCACCTTCCGATACGGCTACCTTGTTACGACTTCACCCCAGTTATCGGTCCCACCTTCGGCAGCTCCCTCCTTACGGTTGGGTCACTGACTTCGGGCGTTACCAACTCCCATGGTGTGACGGGCGGTGTGTACAAGACCCGGGAACGTATTCACCGCAGCATTCTGATCTGCGATTACTAGCGATTCCAGCTTCGTGTAGTCGAGTTGCAGACTACAATCCGAACTGAGACGTTATTTTTGGGATTTGCTCGACCTCGCGGTTCTGCCTCCCTTTGTTTACGCCATTGTAGCACGTGTGTAGCCCTGCTCATAAGGGGCATGATGATTTGACGTCATCCCCACCTTCCTCCAGGTTATCCCTGGCAGTCTCTCTAGAGTGCCCGGCCGAACCGCTGGCTACTAAAGATAGGGGTTGCGCTCGTTGCGGGACTTAACCCAACATCTCACGACACGAGCTGACGACAACCATGCACCACCTGTCACTCCTGTCCCGAAGGAAAGGTCCGGTTAAGGACCGGTCAGAAGGATGTCAAGACCAGGTAAGGTTCTTCGCGTTGCTTCGAATTAAACCACATGCTCCACCGCTTGTGCGGGTCCCCGTCAATTCCTTTGAGTTTCATTCTTGCGAACGTACTCCCCAGGTGGACTACTTATTGCGTTTGCTGCGGCACCGAACAGCTTTGCTGCCCGACACCTAGTAGTCATCGTTTACGGCGTGGACTACCAGGGTATCTAATCCTGTTTGCTCCCCACGCTTTCGAGCCTCAACGTCAGTTACCGTCCAGTAAGCCGCCTTCGCCACTGGTGTTCCTCCTAATATCTACGCATTTCACCGCTACACTAGAATTCCGCTTTCCCTCCGACACTCTAGCCTGACAGTTTCCAATGCAGTCCCGGGGTTGAGCCCCGGGTTTTCACATCAGACTTGCCACTCCGTCTACGCTCCCTTTACACCCAGTAAATCCGGATAACGCTTGCACCATACGTATTACCGCGGCTGCTGGCACGTATTTAGCCGGTGCTTCTTAGTCAGGTACCGTCATTTTCTTCCCTGCTGATAGAGCTTTACATACCGAAATACTTCATCGCTCACGCGGCGTCGCTGCATCAGGGTTTCCCCCATTGTGCAATATTCCCCACTGCTGCCTCCCGTAGGAGTTTGGGCCGTGTCTCAGTCCCAATGTGGCCGGTCACTCTCTCAGGCCGGCTACTGATCGTCGCCTTGGTGAGCCGTTACCTCACCAACTAGCTAATCCAACGCGGGTCCATCTTATACCACCGGAGTTTTTCCACACTGCATCATGCGATGCCGTGCGCTTATGCGGTATTAGCAGTCATTTCTGACTGTTATCCCCCTGTACAGGGTAGGTTACCCACGCGTTACTCACCCGTCCGCCACTCAATCACCAAATCTTCATCCGAAGAAAATCAAATCAAGGTGTTTCGTTCGACTTGCATGTGTTAAGCACGCCGCCAGCGTTCATCCTGAGCCAGGATCAAACTCTCGTTACAATGTTGATCTCAGTCAAGTTAAACTTGGCTAATTCGTTCATTCAGATAGAATCTGAATTTACTGTTTTAAAGGTCTTCAATTTTCATTGAAGCGTTCTGATTGATTCTCAAAATCTTTCAAGGTTTCTCACTGTTCAGTTATCAATGTTCTTTGTTTTGCTCTCTTGCGACAGCTTGATTATTTTATCAAATCGCTGTTCGTTTGTCAAGCACTTTTTGAACTCTGTTTTAAGTTCTCTATCTTGCGACAGCTTGTTTATTCTATCAAAATGTTTTTCATTTGTCAAGAACTTTTTTAAATTATTTTATGTAGAAGATAAAGCGGAGAAGGAGGGATTTGAACCCTCGCGCCAGTTTCCCGACCTATACCCTTAGCAGGGGCACCTCTTCGGCCACTTGAGTACTTCTCCAAAGTCTTTACATAAATTATTTAAATTTTTACGCACTTACGTGACGCGTTGTTTATTCTATAAAATTTTCTTTGTTTTGTCAATAGTATTTTTATATTTTTAAATTCTTTTATTGAAGTCTCGTACAGATTGTTTCCTTCACTGTCTATTACCACAATTACCGGGAAATCTTCTACGTATATCTTTCTTATTGCCTCTGCACCGAGATCATCATAGCAGATTACTTCTGATGATTTTATGCATTTTGAAAGGAGAGCGCCTGCTCCACCGACTGCGGCAAAATACACTGCTTTATTGCGAATAACTGCATCTATTACTTCTTTTGATCTTTTTCCTTTGCCAATCATTGCTTTTTCACCTAAATCAAGCAGTCTTGGGGCATACTTGTCCATTCTTGTTGCTGTTGTAGGTCCGGCTGAGCCAATTGGACGACCATCTCTGGCTGGTGATGGTCCCATATAGTAGATTGTCGAATCCTTTATATCTATTGGCAGTTCTTCTTTACGGTCCAGCGCCTCTATCATTCTTTTATGTGCAGCATCTCTTGCCACATACATTTCACCTGTTATGTATACATAGTCTCCTGATTTCAGGTCTTTTGTTATTTTCTGTGTTATTGGAGTTGTTATATGTTTTTCCATTTTTTTCTCCTGATTCTTTTATTTTTACTGTATTTTTATTTTCCAGCATAATATAACCTGTAATAATTATAGCTTTTTTAATTACAGTTCACATTTCATTGTAGCTGTAACAATTAAAATTGCCATTTTCTTTCTTCTTCTATGCAGTAATTCTTTACAATTCCTTCACTACATGGCGGTTTACGTGACAGCAAATATTTACCGCAACCGGCAATCCTGCAATGTGGGTTGGATATGTGTTTATGTTTACTGCGAGGGCAGTAGTGCTTCCGCCGAGTCCTCCGGGCCCTATACCCAGATTATTAATTTTTTCAAGCATCTCTTTTTCAAGCTCTGCCACATACTCTATGTCTGAATGTATGCCTGCTTCTCTTGTCAGCGCTTTTTTTGCCATTATTGCGCATTTTTCAAAGGTTCCACCGACTCCGACTCCGACAACCATAGGAGGACATGCGTTTGGCCCTGCATCTGAAACTGCTGTCAGAATCGCATTGTTTTACTCCCTCAATACCTTCTGCCGGCTTCAACATAAATACACGGCTCATATTTTCGCTTCCAAATCCTTTTGGTGCAAAGGTTATTTTGACTTTGTCGCCGGAAACTATTGAGTAATGGATGACTGCAGGTGTGTTGTCCTTTGTATTTTCCCTGATGAGAGGATCCTTTACAACTGATTTTCTCAGATAGCCGTCTGTGTACCCCTGTCTGACTCCTTCATTTATGGCATCCTCCAATACTCCTCCCGTAAAATGGACATCCTGGCCTATTTCTATGAAAAAAACTGCCATTCCGGTATCCTGGCATATCGGTATCATATCCTCGCCTGCTATTTTTAAGTTTTCCTGTAGCTGGTTTAATATTTTTTACCTAAATGTGATTCTTCATTTGCTGTTGCAGCTTTAAGTGCCTTGTCCATGTCCGCGAAAGAAAATGATTTGCCTGTATGCACATTTCCTTTACTGCAGCTGTTATTTCTGAAACGTTTATTTCCCTGATCATTTCTTTTCCTCTCTTTTTATTATCTGTATTTTAAATATTTTTATTGTATTCTTAACTAATCAGAATCATCCTTCTGAATAGTTACTTGTTCTTTACCACTCTATACACCTGATTTTAAATTCCGGCACCTTTTATCCACAATTCAATATTATTTTTTATGTTTTTGTGGATAAACATATTTATTTTTCCGTATCATGTTTATTTATTACTATTCAAATCCTCTGAAAACGCAAATATGATGCATAGTGCTTGCATGTAAACATTTTTCGCAATAAGACTCTAATAGTATCACCACATTCGCAAAAAGCAGGATCTTATGACCCTGCTTTTATGAATTTAGTTATGCTTCTGTGTTATTTTCGATAGCTTCGGCATGTGAATTATTATTCTCTGCTGAGTCTTCGTCACTATTTTCTGATTCGTCAGTCTCTTCCTTAGCTTCCTCAGGTGGCATGAGAGTCTTATCCTCTACTACCTTTGCGATGCTGGCTACGCTCACACCTTCCTTTAGGTTGATAAGCTTGACACCTGTTGTGATTCGTCCAAGCACTGTTACGTCACTTACCTGGATTCTGATGATAATTCCCTCTGTTGTGATGAGCATGAGCTCGTCATCGTTTTCAACTGATTTGACTCCTACGAGATTGCCTGATTTTTCTGTAATTTTGTAACATTTTACTCCCTTACCGCCACGGTTTTGTGTGGTAAATTCGTCAATTCGTGTACGTTTTCCAAGTCCGTTTGATGATACCAAAAGCACTGCCTCGCCCATTGATGCGGTCTGCATTGCGATTATTACATCATTTGGTGCAAGATTCATTCCGATAACACCCATGGTTGTACGGCCTGTTGAGCGCACATCTGTCTCCTTGAATCTGATACACTGTCCGAATTTGGTGAAGAGCAAAATATCCTCTGAATTGTCTGTGACCTTGACCTCTATGAGTTTGTCGTCCTCTCGCAGATTGATTGCTGCAAGTCCGTTCTTTCGGATATTCTCATAATCCTTTATCGGCGTTTTCTTGACTATTCCGTTTCTTGTAGCCATGAACAGATACTTGTCATCCTCGTATTCTTTGATTGGAATCATGGCTGTTATTTTCTCGTCGGCTGAAGCGGTATTAGATTCATGATGGCTGTGCCTCTTGATGTACGGCTTGCCTCGTATCTCATATGCCTTGATTCTGTATACTCTTCCAGTATTTGTGAAAACATCAGGTAGTGATGTGATGTGGTCATGAGCATCTCGACGATATAATCATCCTCGATTGTCTCCATTCCCTTTATTCCCTTGCCACCGCGGTGCTGAGCCTTGAAATTGTCAGTGCTCATGCGCTTTATGTAGCCTACCTTTGTCATTGTTATGACTGTATTTGTCTCGGGAATGAGATCCTCCATCGACATATCATACTCGTCATAGCCTATTTCTGTCTTTCTGTCGTCGCCGTATTTATCTGCAATTGCGATGATTTCCTCCCTGATTACTCCAAGAAGCTTTTTCTCATCGGCAAGAATTGCCTTTAACTGCGCAATCTGAGCCATGAGCTCCTTATACTCAGCCTCGAGCTTTTCCCTTTCCAGACCTGTCAGAGCCCTAAGACGCATATCAACAATTGCCTGTGACTGCTCATCGGTCAGACCAAATCTCTCCATCAATCTGGTCTTTGCCTGCTGTGTGGTCTGGCTTGAGCGGATAATACTTATTACCTCGTCTATGTTGTCCTGGGCAATAATGAGACCCTCTACAATATGTGCCCTGGCCTCTGCCTTGTCGAGATCAAACTTTGTACGTCTGGTCACTACATCCTTCTGGTGGATGAGATAGTAGTTGAGCAGATCGTATAGATTTAATACCTTTGGCTCTCCGTTTACGAGCGCAAGGTTTATCACTCCAAACGTATCCTGAAGCTGTGTATGCTTGAAAAGCAGATTTAAAACTACACTCGGGTTCACATCTCGGCGAAGCTCTACCACGATTCTCATTCCGTCACGGCATGTTACGTCGCGGAGGTCTGTTATTCCATCTATCTTTTTGTCCTTATGAAGCTCGGCTATTTTCTCAATAAGACGCGCTTTGTTTACCATGTATGGAAGCTCTGTCACTACAATTCTGTTTTGCCGTTTTCCATAGGCTCGATATTGGTGACAGCACGGACTCTTATTTTGCCGCGGCCTGTTCTGTAAGCCTCTTTGATGCCACTTGTTCCGAGAATTATGCCGCCTGTAGGAAATCCGGTCCCTTTACCACATCGATAAGCTCATCAATTGTGGTTTCTTTTTCCTCGATATCGTTGTCGATAAGGCGCACTACGGCATTTACCACTTCACGCAGATTGTGAGGTGGGATATTGGTTGCCATACCTACCGCGATTCCTGTGGTTCCGTTTACTAAAGGTTCGGATATCTTGATGGGAGCACTGTAGGCTCTTTTCTGTCTCATCAAAGTTTGGCTCAAAATCTACTGTATTTTTGCCGATATCCTTGATTAATTCAAGAGAAATCTTTGAGAGTCTTGCCTCTGTGTATCGCATGGCGGCGGCTCCGTCTCCATCGACTGAACCAAAGTTTCCATGACCGTCCACGAGTGTGTATCTCATAGACCACTCCTGTGCAAGATTAACGAGAGCTCCATAAATAGAGCTGTCACCATGTGGATGATATTTACCCATTGTATCACCGACGATACGCGCACATTTTCTGTGTGGCTTGTCTGTATTTCCGAGCTCGACCATAGAGTAGAGTACTCGCCTCTGAACAGGCTTTAGTCCGTCCCCATCGGGAGGGCACGGCAATAACGCTCATCGCGTAATCTATGTAGGAGCTCTCCATTGTTTTTCAAATCGACCTGCTGTATCTGGTCAAAAATTTTGTCGTCCACTTAAATTACTCCTCCTGCTAGATGTCAAGATTTGTTACATACTTGGCATTAGCTTCAATAAATTCTCGTCTTGGTTCTACCTGATCACCCATCAGTGTTGTAAATGTCACATCAAGCTCAGATGAATTTTCTCCGTCTATCATGACCTGTTTCAAAATTCTGTGGTCAGGATCCATTGTTGTCTCCCAAAGCTGATCAGCATCCATCTCTCCAAGACCTTTGTAACGCTGGATCTTGTTATTATTGTCACGGCCTATGTCATTTAAAATCTGCTTGAGCTCGTCATCATCGTAGGCATACCATACACCCTTGTTTTTCTCCACCTTGTAAAGTGGCGGGGTAGCCAGGTATACATATCCCTCCTTGATCAGATCAGGCATGAATCTGTAGAGGAAGGTGAGCATGAGAGTAGCGATATGTGCACCATCAACATCGGCATCTGTCATGATGATGATCTTGTGATAACGAAGCTTGGAAATATCAAAATCCTCATGGATTCCGGTTCCGAATGCTGTAATCATGGCTCTGATTTCTGCATTGTCATATATACGGTCAAGTCTTGCCTTTTCAACATTCAGTATCTTGCCTCGCAGAGGTAAAATTGCCTGTGTAGCACGGCTTCTTGCTGTCTTTGCAGAACCGCCGGCGGAATCTCCCTCGACTATGAAAATTTCACAGTTTTTAGGATCCTTGTCTGAACAGTCAGCCAGCTTGCCCGGCAGAGTACCTCCATCGAGAGAGGTCTTTCTTCTGGTCGGTCTCTTGCTTTTCTTGCGGCCTCTCTGGCTCTTTGTGCTAAAAGTGATTTCTCACAGATATTTTGGCTACATCGATTCTGCTCGAGGAAATATGTGAGCTTTTCCGATACAACTGCATCTACGGCTCCTCTGGCCTCACTGTTTCCAAGTTTCTGCTTTGTCTGTCCCTTCAAACTGAGGATCCTCAATCTTGACACTGATGATTGCGGTAAGTCCCTCACGGATATCATCACCTGTCAGGGCCGGATCTGAATCCTTAAGTATCTTTTTCTCACGCGCATAGGCATTGAAGGTCTTTGTCAGGGCATTTCTAAAGCCTGCGAGATGAGTACCTCCCTCGTGTGATTACATTGTTTACAAAGCTGAAGGTTGAATCATTAAACGAATCATTGTGCTGTAATGCAACCTCTACATAAACACCGTTTTGTGTTCCCTCACAGTAGATTACCTCATCATATAGAGCCTCCTTGCCACGGTTAAGATACTCTACAAATTCCTTGATTCCTCCCTCATAGTGGAATACATGATTGTGATGGCTGTTCTCACGCACATCCTTTAAAGTAATCTTAAGTCCTTTTGTGAGGAAGGCTGTCTCTCTGAGACGCTGCTTTAAGGTATCGTAATCATACACTGTCTCCTCAAAATCTCCGGATCCGGCAGAAAATGCACCTTTGTACCATGAAGCGACTCGTCACACTGTCCAACAATCTTTACAGTATCGTCGGTTTTGCCACGCTTGTAGCTTTGTCTGTAAATATTTCCGTCCTTGTAGACCTCAACTGTCAGCCATGTGGAAAGAGCATTAACAACAGATGCACCTACTCCGTGCAATCCTCCGGATACCTTGTACCCTCCACCGCCGAATTTACCACCTGCGTGAAGCACTGTAAAACGACTTCAAGTGCTGATTTTTGCTTTATGATTGGTTCCGACCGGGATTCCTCGTCCATCATCCTGTACTGTTATGGAATTGTCTTCCTCGATTGTAACCTCAATGTTTTACAATAACCGGCTAAGGCCTCATCAACTGCATTGTCCACTATCTCATAAACCAGATGATGAAGTCCTCTCGAAGACGTACTGCCGATATACATACCCGGTCTTTTTCTGACCGCCTCAAGACCCTCAAGTATCTGAATCTGGTCCGCTCCGTATTCCTGATTGTTCTGCTGTATTTCTTTACTCATCAATAACCTCCACCTGGCCCTTCACGACATGAAAGACCTTGTCCACCTGAAATCTATTTTTTACAAACTCATCCAGTCCCGTACAAGTGATAATAGTCTGTGTATCACTTAAGCTGTTGAGCAGATAGTTCTGCCTGTTGCCATCCAGCTCTGAAAGCACATCATCCAGTAAAAGCACGGGAGTGCTGTTTATATTTTTCTTTACAAGACTAATCTCAGAAAGCTTGAGTGAGAGAGCAGATGTCCTCTGCTGACCCTGCGAGCCGTATTTTCTGATATCCACACCGTCCACTGAAAAAAGCATATCGTCCCTGTGCGGTCCAACGGTTGTCTGGCACAGCTTCAAATCCCTGCTTCTTGCCTTAAGCAGCTCGTCCTCGAAAAATATCATCAATGCTCGGCTCATATTTGAGTATAAGCTTCTCCCTGCCTCCCGAAATATTGCTGTGAATATCCTGTATTATCTCATTTAGCTCATTAACAAACTCGCGCCGCTTTTTTATAACATGCCTGCCATACTCAAGAAGCTGCATATCCCACACCTGAAGTGTATCAATCAAATCAGGTCTGTAAGCTATATCCTTTAACAGTCTGTTCCTCTGAACTAATGTCTTATTATACTTACTCAGGTTAGACAGATAAATTTTGTCAAGCTGGCAAAGCTCCAAATCTATAAATCTGCGTCTCTCGGCAGGACCGTTTTTGATAATATTGAGATCCTCAGGAGAGAAAAACACAATATTCAAAATACCAAACAGCTCACTCGCTTTTTTGATCGGCATTTTATTGATGGCCACACCCTTTGCACCGTTTTTCGCAGATGCATGTCAATCCGGTATTCCTTGTCATTTTTTCGACAATTGTCCTGATATGTGCCTCATCCTCGCCAAACCGGATCATTTCCTTGTCCTTGCTGCCCTTATGGGACTTTGTAGTGCCGCTTAAATATGCAGCCTCAAGTATATTTGTCTTGCCCTGGGCATTATCGCCGTAGATTATGTTGGTTTCACTGTCAAAGCTGATATCCAGTTTTTCGTAATTTCTGAAATTACTCAGTTGGATTGACTTAATAATCATTATTTAACAACCTTAACTGTTTCTCCGTCATATGAGAAAACATCTCCGTCGTGAAGCTTTTTCCTCTCTGAAGCTCAGTCTCACCGTTTACAGTCACCTGACCGTCCTGAATAACAATTTTTGCCTCAACTCCCGAGCTCACAAGGTCGGCCTTTTTAAGAGCCTGTCCCAGCTTAATGAACTCATCCTGTTCTCTTATAGAAATCTGTTTCATAAAATCTCCTAGTTTGCTGCTGTATTAAAATTTACCGGAAGAATGAGGTAAATAAACTTGCCCTCATCATCCTTAATGAAGCATGGTGCCTTTGGATTGACCATGTATAAATTAACCTCCTCCTCATCGATAACACGAAGTGCATCTATGAAGAACTTAGGATTAAAGCCTATCATAATATCTTTTCCATCTTTGTCGATATCGATGTCCTCATTCATGGAACCGATAAATGAATTGATGCGAAGCTCCATATTGCCATCTGTGATATTCATGATAATAGGCTTCTTATCTCCCTCCTTTACAAGAAGAGTAGCACGATCTATACAGTCAAGAAGCTCACGCTTATTGATGCGAACCTTAGTGTCGTAGTCAGATGAAAGCATCTGGTCAATCTTGAAATACTCACCCTCAATAAGACGTGAAACAACAGTAGTATTTTCAAATTCAAAACAATATGATTATTGGTGATATAGATAACCACATCCTCATCCGCTGAACCCGGAATAATCTTGCTTATTTCTGAAGAGTCTTGCCGGGAACAACAACCTTCTTGCTGTCATAGTGATTTTTCATCTCGATATATCTGATAGATATTCTGTGTCCGTCAAGAGAAACAACTCGAAGCTTATTCTCCTCAATCTCAAAAGCTCACCTGTCATCAGTTTATTGTTGTCATTGTCGGCAATTGAAAAATTGTCTGTCTGATAACCTCTTTAAGGGTAAATTGTGAGAGGACAATAGACTCATTTCTCTCAACATATGGTATGTAAGAAAAATCATCACCTGATTTTCCGATGATATTGAACTTGGCCTTTTCACATGATATGACGGTCTTGAAGGAAGCATCTGTCTCAATTGTTACATCATTGTCAGGAAGCTTTCTCACTATTTCTGAAAAAATCTTGGCATCAAGAGCGATAATTCCTCTCTCTTCGATGGTTCCGTCTATTATTGTTTCGATTCCAAGTTCCATATCGTTAGCCATAAGCTTAATCTCGTTTGCGGACGCATCAATTAGTATACACTCGAGAATTGCCATTGTAGTACGTGTAGGTACTGCCTTCGATACGATATTAACACCTTTCAGTAAATTTGCTTTTGAACAAATAAGTTTCATTTAGAAAAACTCCTTCCTGCGCGTATATATAAATATTTAAAAGATATTCGTAATATTCTTCTTAGGGGCTGTTAAAAAGTTTAAAACCCCTTCAAAGCCTTTAAAGACAAGCTTTAAGCGGCTTGATAACTTGCTTAAAAGCCTGTTGAAGTAAAAATGATAAAATTGATAACTTTTATTCACTTTCCTTCAACCTGTCATTAACATGCTCATGTGGAAATAAAAGCAAGGTTATAACCAAATTATTAACATGCAAATGAGCACATATATAAATAGGTAGAAACTAATTTGGATTAATCTTTTTCTTGATAGTTTCTATGAGAGTACGTGTACTGTCATTCTCCTCGTAATCCTTGGTGACCTTCTTGATGCCGTGGATGATAGTAGAGTGGTCTCTGCCGCCCAAAAGCTGGCCGATTACATCAAGTGAATCAGAGGTCATGGTCTTGCAGAGGTACATGGCAATCTGCCTTGGACGTGCAATCTCGCTGCTTCTGGTCTTTGAAATCATCTGGTCCACAGAGATGTGGAAATGCTCTGAAACGACCTCAATGATGAGCTGTGCAGTGATTTCCCTTGGCTTGTCCGGCGTGATGATATTGGAAAGCTCCCTTTCAGCGATATCCATAGTGATGTGAGTATGCTCGAGATTGTGGAAGGCTAAAAGCTTGTTTAAGGCTCCCTCAAGCTCACGGATGTTGGAGCTGATGTTTGAAGCAATGTAGTTTAAAATATCATCATCTATATCAAAATTGTCAGTCTCAGCTTTCTTACGGAGGATAGCCATCCTCGTCTCATAGTCAGGAGTACCGATATCAGCCATCAGTCCCCACTCGAAACGTGAGCGGATACGCTCCTCGAGAGTCTCCATCTCCTTAGGGGGCTTATCAGAGGTAAGGATAATCTGCTTGCCCTGTGTCTGCAGTGTGTTGAAGGTGTGGAAAAACTCCTCCTGAGTACTTTCCTTTCCTATGATGAACTGGATATCATCAATCATGAGCACATCTACAGTCCTGTATTTGTCACGGAACTTTGTCATGGCAGAAGAATTACCGTTACGTATAGATTCGATAACCTCGTTGGTAAACTCTTCAGAAGTAACATAAAGCACCTTGGTATCAGGATTCTGGTCAATGATGAAATGACCTATTGAATGCATAAGATGAGTTTTGCCAAGTCCCGGACCACCATATATATATAGCGGATTGTATGCTTCACCCGGGCTTTCTGCCACTGCAAGAGAAGCAGAATGGGCAAACCTGTTATTATTACCTACGACAAAGGTGTCAAATGTATAGTTAGGGTTTAAGTTTGAGTGATCCCCTTTACAGGAGTCTGTGGCTCAAGCTGAGGGGTATCGTTGTTTTAAACTTAAGGCTCTGAGCGATCCGGTAAAATAAACTGGATATCATACTCCATACCTGTCACCTCACCTATAGCTACCTTAAGAGGAAGATAATATTTTTTGTTGATATAGCTGAGCCCCATCTGCTCAGACGGAACGAGAATATACAGTGTATTGCCGTCTATGGCGAACACCTCAAGCGGTTTTATCCACGTATTAAAGGAAACGTCTGTCAGACCATGCTCTTCCTTGACCATCTGTAGTATTTCATTCCACTTTTCCATTACTTTATCCATCAAAGTTCTCCATTATTTAACATATAAAGAGTATATTATGGGAATGTTCTCCACAATCCCATACATACTATATAGTACACTATTTTTGGCATTTAGGCAATGTAAAAAGATTTACAAAAATGCTTTATTCACATTTTTTAACCACAATTATACAAAGTTACCAACATGTTATTCACATATTGTGGATAACTTTTTGATATCTTGATAACTTTCCACAATATGTTGGTCACAACAGGTGGTTTATATCAAAATATAGATGGTTATCAAGAATTATTATATATATAGAAGAAACTCGTTTTCCACATTTTTATTGTGGAATGTAAACCGATAAAAAAATATATGTAGAAATTTAAAGAAAATTGAGAAAATCCTTGACACAACAGGAATTTTTGTTATAATTATACCGATGTTTTTTAACGTAAAGGAGGTGGATATATATGAAGATGACATTCCAACCTAAGAAGAGACAGAGAGCAAAAGTTCATGGATTCAGACAGAGAATGAAAACTGCTGGCGGAAGAAAAGTAATCGCAGCTAGAAGATTAAAAGGAAGAAAAAAATTATCAGCATAGGCCACAATTTTTGTGGTCTTTTCTTCATTTTGATTGTTTTTAGAAGGACAGCGTCAAATGAAATTTTCAGATTCGTTGAAAAAAAACAAGGATTTTCAGAATGTATATAATAACGGTGTATCGTTTGCTAACAGATACCTCGTTATGTATGTTCTGAAAAATAACACAGAAAATAATCGTATAGGTATATCAGTTAGCAAAAAAGTTGGAAATAGTGTTATTAGACATCATATTACTCGTCTCGTGAGAGAGAGCTACAGACTACATGAGGACATGTTCAATAGTGGTTTGGATATGGTAGTCATCGCAAGAGTTGCAGCGCGGCATGTTGGTTATAAGGAAATAGAAAGTGCTGTTTTACATCTTGGAGGTCTTCACAGGATTATTAAGAAACAAAATATTTGAATAATGAAAAGAAGATGGAATCGTTTTGAAAAGTATCTTAATATTTTTGATTAAATTTTATAGGAAGTATATTTCCCCGATGAAATCAACGAAATGCCCATATTGTCCGACCTGTTCGAGTATGGTTTGCAGGCTGTGCAAAAGTACGGTGCCATAAGGGGTGGTCTGCTTGCGGCATGGAGGATATTGAGATGTAATCCTTTTCAAAGGGTGGGTATGATCGGTTCCATAGCAGCAATGGAGGTTTTTATGTCGGACATTTTATTAACCGCATATCCAGGCTCTATTCTTGGACCAATTGCCAAGCTTCTCGGTATCCTGATGGATTGGATATACAGTGGTATATCTAATATTACAGGTGGAAGAGTTGAGAGCGTTGTACTAAGTATTGTAATTATTACGATTATAATCTACATGTGTCTGTTGCCACTGACTATTAAGCAGCAGAAGTTTTCTAAGCTATCACAGAAAATGCAGCCCGAGATGCAGGCTATACAGGCTAAATATAAAAATAAAAAGGATCAGGCTTCAATGATGGCCATGCAGGAGGAGACACAGCTTTTATACCAGAAGTACGGTATTTCTCCGATGGGAAGCTGTGTGCAGATGCTTATACAGATGCCTATTCTGTTTGCACTGTACCGTGTGTTCTACAATATTCCTGCTTATCTGAGCGGAGTTAAGGGCTCTTTTACAGGGCTTGTTGATTCAATTCAGCAGACAAGCGGATATCAGAATACACTTGTCAGTCTGATGGAAAAGTATAATGTTGTTACATCAAGCGGTCTTAACGCTTCAAATGCGGCTTCAAAGCTTGCCGATGCAAGTGGTGATACTTTAAGCAATTATATCATTGATATCCTTTATAAGCTTCCTTCAAAGGGCTGGGATGCTCTTATGGACGGTAAGTTTTTTGATGGTATCCAGAGCGCAGTTGAGAAGACGCACGATGCGTTACTGCATTTCAACTACTTTTTGGGACTGAATATCTCAGATACACCTTGGTATATCATAAAAAGCAACTTTACGGACAAGCCTGATAAGTGGTTACTTTTTGTAATACTTGCACTGCTTATTCCTGTACTGTCATATCTGACACAGATGATCAATATCAAGCTCATGCCACAGGCTACAAACGGCAATGACCAGATGGCAAGCCAGATGAAGATGATGAATCTCATGATGCCATTTATGTCATTTGTTATCTGCTTTACAGTTCCTGTAGGTCTTTGTATTTACTGGATCTGCTCTGCACTTGTAAGAGGTATCCAGCAGTTCTTCGTCAACAGACATATCGAGAATCTTGATCTTGAGGCTGTTATGGCAAAGAACGAGGAAAAGGCAAAGAAGAAGAGAGAAAAAATGGGACTGTCTGAGGATTATATAAAGAAGGCAGCTCAGATTAAGACAAAGTCAATTGACAATAAGGCAAACGTATCTGTATCAGCAGGCACAGAGGAGAAGCTTGCAAAGGCCGCTGAGTACAAGGCTAATGCAAAGGCAGGCTCACTTGCTTCAAAGGCTAATATGGTTAAAGAGTTTAATGAACGCAATTCACGCAAATAGGGGGAGAAAATAGTGGAATACATTGAAGTATCTGCAAAAACAATTGACGATGCTTTGACAGAGTCATCTATTAAACTTGGAACAACAAGCGATAAGCTAGAGTATGAGGTAATTGATAAGGGAAGCAATGGTTTCCTTGGAATTGGCAGTCGTGATGCTGTCATCAAGGTTAAAAAGGCCGAGGCAAGTGTTGAGGATGAGATTCGCGAATTCCTTGACAGTGTGTTTAAGGCAATGAAGCTTGAGGTTACTATTGATATCAAAGTGGATGAGGACAACAGAAATGTTGATGTTGAGCTTAACGGACCTGAGATGGGCGTTTTAATCGGCAAGAGAGGTCAGACTCTCGATTCACTCCAGTACCTTACAAATCTTGCTATCAATAAGCAGTCTGAGAATTACTACAGAGTAAAGATTGATACTGAGGATTACAGAAAGAGAAGAAGAGAGACACTTGAGAATCTTGCCAAGAATATTTCATTTAAGGTTAAGCGTACAAAGAGACCTGTTTCTCTTGAGCCGATGAATCCTTTTGAGAGAAGAGTGATTCATTCTGCACTTCAGAATGATAGATTTGTTGAAACACACAGCGAAGGGGGATGAGCCTTACAGACATGTTGTTGTGACACTTAAGAAATAATAGATATAAATCATTAAAAGGGTATCTGGTTTCAGGTATCCTTTTTGAATATATATTATCTTAGAATTTTTGAGGAATTTCATATGCAAAATGATACAATAGCGGCTATTGCCACAGCTATGTCTCCGTCCGGAATCGGAATTATCGATAAGCGGAGATGATGCACTTTCGGTAATAGACAGGATTTATAAAAGAAAGAATAATAAAAAGAAAATAAGCGCATGTCAGTCACATACCATTCATTATGGGTTTATATATGACGGCGATGAGAAAATAGATGAGGTTATGGTGCTTTTGATGAAGGCTCCAAATACATACACTAGGGAGGACACTGTGGAGATAGACTGCCACGGTGGTGTGTATGTTATGAAGAGAGTGCTTGAAGCAGTAATCAAAAACGGAGCAAGACCGGCAGAGCCCGAGAGTTTACTAAAAGGGCATTTTTAAACGGCAGGATTGATTTATCCCAGGCAGAATCTGTCATAGATGTAATAAATTCAAAAAATGATTTTGCGCTCAAAAGCTCTTTAAGCCAGCTAGGCGGAGCCGTGCTCGGAAGCATCGCAGATAAGAGAGCAGCTTTGCATGAGATTGCATTTATTGAGTCGGCACTTGACGACCAACACATTTTCTGATGGTTATCCACAAAACTACGTGCAATTGTGGATAACGAGTATGTGGAGATAGATGGTCTGTTAAAACCTCAGATAATGGAAGGATTCTGAAGGAAGGAATAAACACCGTAATCATTGGAAAGCCAAATGCCGGAAAGTCATCTCTTTTAAATGTGCTTGTAGGAAGTGACAGGGCAATTGTCACGGATATAGCCGGAACCACGAGAGATGTGCTTGAGGAACAGATTAATATTGGTGGAATCACCTTAAATCTCGTTGATACTGCAGGCATCAGAAGCACTGAGGATGTTGTTGAAAAAATTGGTGTGAAAAAGGCAATGGAGCATGCCGATGAAGCTGATTTAATCATATATGTAGTTGATTCGTCCGTTGCACTTGATGATAATGATTATGATATTATCAATTTTATTAAAGATAAAAGGCTGTCATTTTACTAAATAAGTCGGATCTGGCTTCAAAGGTGTCGGCAGATGATATAAAAAAGCTTGTGGATAAAACGGTTATTTCGGTTTCTGCAAAGGAAAGCTCGGGAATAGATGAGCTTTCTGATACAATAAAGGAAATGTTTTTGATGGACAGGTCTCATTCAATGATGAGATTTATATCACAAATATCAGGCACAAAAAACTATTGTCAGATGCTAAGGAAAGTCTTAAGCTTGTTATGAACAGTATTGATGATGATATGCCGGAGGATTTTTATTCGATTGATTTGATGAGTGCGTATGAGTCGCTTGGACTCATAATAGGAGAATCGGTTGAGGATGATCTGATGGATGAGATATTCAGTAAATTTTGTATGGGAAAGTAGGCAGTTATGTGCAGTAAGTTTGTTGAAGAAAATTATGATGTTGTTGTAGTTGGTGCAGGACATGCGGGATGTGAGGCAGCACTTGCGTGTGCCAGGCTTGGACTTGAGACTATTGTTTTCACGGTAAGCGTGGACAGTATTGCGCTGATGCCGTGTAATCCGAATATCGGTGGAAGCTCGAAGGGGTCATCTCGTCAGGGAGATTGATGCACTTGGCGGCGAGATGGGAAAAAACATTGACAAGACTTTTATCCAGTCTAAGATGCTAAATAAATCGAAGGCCTGCTGTTCATTCTCTCCGCGCGCAGGCAGATAAAGCGGAATATAGTATGGAAATGAGAAAACCCTTCAAAATACAGACCATCTGACCATCAGACAGGGTGAGGTTTCTGAGATTGTTACCGATGAGAATAATAATATAGTCGGTGCAAAACTACTTCGGGAGCTTTATATCATTGTAAGGCGATTGTGCTGTGCACCGGTACATATTTAAGAGCCAGATGCTTAACCGGCGAGATGATCACTCATACAGGTCCGAATGGACTTTGGCAGCCAACCATCTGACTCAGTCGCTCATAGATCACGGAATTGAGATGCGCAGATTCAAAACAGGAACTCCAGCGCGTGTAGATAAGAGAAGTCTTGATTTTTCCAAGATGGAGGAACAGTTCGGTGACGAGAGGGTAGTGCCGTTTTCATTTACAACTGATCCTGAAAGTGTGCAGATTGATCGTTTCATGCTGGCTTACATATACGAATAGTAAGACCCATGAGATTATCAGAAACAATCTCGACCGTTCACCGATTTATGCAGGCATCATAGAGGAACAGGTCCTAGGTATTGTCCTTCAATAGAGGATAAGGTGGTTAAGTTTGCTGAAAAGGAAAGACATCAGATATTTATTGAGCCTGAGGGTTTAAACACAAACGAGATGTATGTCGGAGGTATGTCTTCGTCTATGCCTGAGGATGTGCAGTATGAGATGTACCGCACCCTTCCGGGACTTGAAAATGTGAAGATAGTAAGAGATGCTTATGCCATAGAGTACGACTGTATCAATGCAAACCAGCTATATGCATCGCTCGAGTTTAAGAAAATACATGGTCTGTTCAGTGGTGGACAGTTCAACGGTTCGTCCGATATGAGGAGGCTGCATGTCGGGACTTATCGCCGAATCAATGCAGCCATGAAGATAATTGGCAAAAGCCATTGATACTTGACAGGTCAGAAGCGTACATAGGTGTGTTGATAGATGATCTGGTCACTAAGAAAAATAGAGAACCTTACCGCATGATGACTTCAAGAGCGGAATATCGTCTCCTTTTAAGACAGGACAATGCAGATTTGCGTCTCACCGAGAAGGGATACGAGGTTGGTCTGATTTCAAAGGAAAGATATGACTATGTATGTAAAAAGAAAGAGCTTATTGATAAGGAAATAGAGAGAGTGTCGCATGTAAATATCGGCGCAAGGGCTGATGTACAGGAGATTCTGAAGAAATACAACAGTATAGAGCTGAGCAACGGAACCACACTTGAGGAGCTTATCAGAAGACCTGAGCTGGATTATGACAAGCTCGCTCCGATAGATCCCGACAGACCTAAGCTATCTGATGACACAAGAGAACAGATTAATATTCTTATTAAGTATGCAGGGTATATTTCAAGACAGATCAAGCAGGTCTCTCATTTTAAGAAGCTTGAGAAAAAACTGTTACCTACTGATTTTGATTATAATACTATTTCGGGTCTGAGAATTGAAGCACAGCAGAAGTTGAATGAATTTCAGCCGCTTAGTATAGGTCAGGCATCCAGAATTTCAGGTGTCACACCGGCTGATATATCGGTTTTACTTGTATTTCTGGAACAATTAAAATACTCAAATCCTGATTTATTTTCTAGATTAAACCCAGATAATACAAGCGTTGAACAATAATAATGGAGAATAAAATATGAAATATGATTTCACACACTTCACTGATGAATTATCAAAAATTAAATGTACATTAAATAATTCACAATTAGAGCAATTTGAGCTATATTATGACATGCTTATCGAAAAAAACAAGGTTATGAACCTTACTGCCATCACAGATTTCGACGAGGTAATAGAGAAACACTTCCTTGATAGCTTGTTTTTATGCCACACATTAGATTTAAACGCGGAAAAAAATATCATTGATGTCGGAACCGGAGCTGGTTTTCCCGGCATTCCTCTTAAGATAGCTTTTCCTCAGCTTAAGATTACTTTATTAGATTCACTTAATAAGAGAGTTGGATTTTTAAATGAAGTTATTGAAGCGCTTGAGCTTAAGGATATTGAAGCAGTTCATGGCAGGGCAGAGGATTTTGCCAGGGATAAGGAACACAGGGCAGCTTATGATATTTGTGTATCGAGAGCAGTTGCAAATCTGTCTACTCTTTCAGAATACTGTCTGCCGTTTGTGAAAATGGGAGGCTGCTTTGTGTCATATAAATCGTGAGTGCGAGAGCGAGGTGGCAGATGCAAAGTCGGCCATTTATCTGTTGGGAGGAAAGCTGAATAAAATAGAGCAGTTTGGCTACTCGGATAATCATCGCTCTTTTGTCATAATTGATAAGGTTATGAATACGAGCAACAAGTATCCGAGAAAAGCCGGACTGCCTTCAAAGAAACCATTGTAAAAAACCGTTATAATTGTTGAAGAATAGTTATAGGCGGTGCTTTATTTTGGATTAAAGTATAGAATTAGTTAGTAACAATTTTTTTAATAATTGAAGCTGTCTTCTCCGGTAACTCTAACTGAGGATAAAGCTTTGCATTTGCAATATGGATGATGTCGCATTTACTGTTTAGCTTATGGTAATTGTTGATAACATCCATATTATTTTTTATTCCTGTTGATGCTATAATTGATACATCCTTGTCCAGGTTCTTGAGAGCGGGCGCAATATTAGTATTGATGTAGTTTGATAAAATGCTTGAGTAAAGATATTTGCCGCGGCTTTGCCCTTTATGTGCGGACTCATAGTATGCATCCTTCATATTATCTGATATGAGCTGGCCTCTTGAAATAAAATTATTTCTGAAGAGTAAATCTACCTTGATAGGGCTCATAAGCTTATTGTATATAAATGTACCTATGATTGGCAGATTAATTATGTTCTGCTTAAATTTGGTGCTCTTGTCAGGTATACATTTAAGCTGTTGCAATGATACAGGGTTTATAAGTATTATTTTATTAAATAAATCCTTTGACAGAGCATTTGCCATGATTACAGGAGCTGTTGAAAGATTGGTTGCAGCTACGTTAACAGGCTTTCCGATTACGTCATTTACAAAAGCTGTGATAATCTGTACATACATGTAGCTTGTATATTGGATGGAAGGCTTGTCCGAGCGGCCACATCCAAGCAAATCAATAGTGTATACGGTATTGTTCTTTGCAAGCTTTTTAGCTACCTTTGCCCATTCTTCACCGGATGCTCCGGAGTCGGTGTCGTGTATTAAAAGTATTGGCTTACCGGTGCCGGTTTTTGTATAAAAGATATTTCCTTCTTTCCATTTGTAGTAGTGGCCATTGTCTACTTTGAGTGCATTTTTTCTTTCGGCATTAGAGTCTACAACTCTGTTGTATATATGCATTCCGGCAATCACTGCAGATGTGAGAAAAAGCAGATTTTTTGTACTTTTTTTCATATTATAACCTCCTTGTTTTTATCTGAAAAATTTGATATATTGATTTTGTATTCTTATAACTATATTATAACAAAAAAGAAGTTTTATACAATTATTTTTTATAATTGCTTTTAAATATAGTAAAAATGATATATAATTATATCGTAGATAAATTAATTATACAAACAAATGTTCGGTGATTATGGTTAAAAAATATTTAGAGAAAACAAGAGATGAATTTTATGACAGCAAGTATGCGCTTATAGAAAAGCTTACTGCCGCTGAGAATCATTTTAAAGAAAATATCAAGATTATCCAGATGCTTGAAGGAAAATCCGATGAAAGCTTTGAGGCTTTTACTCCACGTGAAATCAATTCATATAATAAGAGTAAAGTTAAGGAACTTAAGGAAGAGCAGAAGCTGATTGAGCCTCAGATAAAGTCTTTACACAAACAGATATCTGATGTTGATTGCAAGATTGATGAAATCAACAGTGTTATCAGAGTGTATAATTCTGATGAGACAGCTAATGAAGTAGAAATTTCAGAGGCTATATCTGATGTTATCAACGAAGAGGATAGTGATGCTTTTAAGAGGGTGATTTTACAGACTGTGGAGAGTGAGAGACAGCGTATCGCTCGTGATTTGCACGATTCTACTGTACAGAGTCTGACATCACTTACTCACAAGACAGAGCTTTGTCTTAAACTTATGGATGTTGACCCTATCAGGTGCCGGCTTGAGCTCACGTCTCAGGGAAAGATACTGAAGGATATTATCAATGAGCTTCGAAATATGATTTACAATTTAAGGCCTATGTCATTTGATGATATTGGATTTAATATTACTGTTGAGCGTGCGCTTGATAAGCTTCGTAATTCAAATAATATAAGATGCAATTTCAAAACATCCGGTGATGAGTACATGGTAGACAGTCTTGTGTCACTAACCTTACTCAGGGTCATTCAAGAGGCTTGCAGTAATTCTATCAAGCATGGTCATGCCAAAGAAATTAATGTTTCATTAAATTATGAACCAAAATCACTTACTTTGACAATAAAGGATGATGGAGATGGTTTTGATACATCTGCTATTCCTGAGTTTACACGAGATGATAATTCAGGTTTTGGATTATCTATGATGAAGGAAAGAATTTATCTTCTTTCCGGTAAAATATCTATTTCATCAAGACCCGGTGAGGGGTGCATAGTTAAGGTAATTATACCTGTAAATAAGGAGGACTAAATTATGGCTATTAACATTATGATTACAGATGATCATTCTATGATCAGAGAGGGACTTAAAAATCTGCTGGAGCTCGACGGTGATATCAAGGTTATTGCTGAGGCAGAGAATGGTGAGGATTGTCTTGATAAATTAAAGACCTTTAGACCTGATGTATTACTTTTGGATATCAATATGCCAAAGATGAATGGTCTTGAGGTATTAAAAGCATTAAAGGACAGAAAGTCTAAGGTAAAGGTACTTGTTCTTACTGCTCACAATGAGACAGAATATCTTATGAAGGCTGTAGATATCGGAATCAACGGATATGTACTGAAGGATTCTGAGTCTGCTGAGCTTAAAAGGCTATTTTCACTATTGCTGATGGTGAGACTTATATACAGCCTAGTCTTATTCCGGCTCTTAATTCTAAGATGATTCAGAAAAATGAGGATGAGCTTAAGATAGATGCTCTTACTAAGAGAGAGATGGAAGTACTTAAAGAAATGGCTGTTGGTAAGTTTAACAGAGATATTGCTAAGGAAATGAAGATTAGTGAGAGAACTGTTAAGAATCATATTTCAAGTATTTTCAAGAAGCTTGAGGTTACTGATCGTACTCAGGCCGCGGTATTTGCAATCCGTAACAACATTATTCAGATTATGTAATATACGCTTTATATTTTATTTGAATTTTATTAGAGGAATGTTTCACGTGAAACATTCCTTTTTGATTATTTAATATAGTTTATTGACAATAGTACGGAATCCGTCATACATATACATTCCGCACTCGTTTTACTCCGCAACTAAGAGCATGTAAGAAATCACATATAGGCTGAGACAGTAGTACGCAACCGTCCATATTCGCCATCGTGGCTCAGTATGGACTCGCTCGTACATCCGTGTACGAGCGTTGCTAATTGAAGTGATTTCAAACATACTCTAAGTTACTGCGTAGACTCGTTTGAAATGTATATGTATGCCGGATTCCTTACGCTGTGGATATACTATAAAAATCCTATGGTATAATACTCGAGAATTAAATAATAAAATATAGTGTTTCACGTGAAACATTCCTCTTCTAATATATGATTTAATTTATAGTGATTAATATTGTTTATTGACAATAGTACGGTATCTGACATACATATACATTCCACACTCATTTTACTCCGTAACCAAGAGTATGTAAGAAATCACATATAGGCGGACACAGTAGCACGCAACCGTGCATAATCGTCAACGTGGCTCAGTATGGACTCGCTCGTACATCCGTGTACGAGCGTTGCTAATGTTGAAGTGATTTCAAACATACTCTAAGTTACTGCGTAGACTCGTTTGGAATATATATGTATGCCGGATTCCTTAAATTGTGGATGTACTATACATATATATTGCATTATAGCAAAATGTTTCACGTGAAACATTCCTTTTTGATTATTTAATATAGTTTATTGGCAATAGTACGGAATCCGTCATGCATATACATTCCTCACTCGTTTTACTCCGCAACTAAGAGTGTGTAAGAAATCACATATAGGTTGAGACAATAGTACGCCACCGTCCATATTCGCCATCGTGGCTCAGTATGGACTCGCTCGTACATCTGTGTACGAGCGTTGCTATATGTTGAAGTGATTTCAAACATACTCTAAGTTGCTGCGTAGACTCGTTTGGAATATGTATGTATGCCGGATTCCTTACGTGTGGATGTATAATAAATGTCATATAGTATATTATTTTAAGAATGAATAATGTATGATTTTATATTGTATAGGTTAATATTTTGTGTTTTAAATTATATGATGTGGTATAATCTCAATTATTATGTAATTCGGAAATATATGATAGTATATATCAAATACAATATTTAGTGACAAATATGAGGTATTAAATGATAAAATGAGAATGTTTCACGTGAAACATTTAAATGATATAATGAGTGAATATGAGAAAGCTAAGTTTTAATAATTAGACTGATTAAAAATTTAAATAAAGGATATAGAAAGTGACATAATTTATATGAATAAAAATGTTTTAATAATTAAAGGAAGTCCAAGGACAAAAGGAAATACTGCAACAATGGCTGATATATTTGCCAAAGGCGCAATTGAAAATCATAATGCTGTAACGGAAATTGTATTGAAGGATAAAACAATAATAGATTGTAGTGGTTGTGCTATTTGCCAACAAAATGGAGGAAAATGTGTTCAAGACGATGATATGAATGAAATATATGATGAAATGTATAAAGCAGATGTAATTGTTTTAGCATGTCCGGTTTACTTTTATACCTGGCCCTCTTTGATGAAAAGAATGATTGACAGAACTTTTGCAATTGAAGATAGTATGGATAAGAAGATTTTCTATTTATTAAGTGCTGCAGCTACAAGAAAAAAAATAAATGTACAAACCATGATTAAATGTTTCAGACAGTATATTTCATGCTTTGGAGAAAATGGAAGTGAAGAGGGTGGTATTATATTTGCGTATGACACAAGAAAAACTGATGATGTGAAAAATATGCATGATACTTTAAATAAAGTATATGAAATGGGCAAGAATGTATAGTTGCATTTAGCAAAATAAAAATGAATTGGATGAATAATTATTTCAATTATTAAAAATAATGTGCATACATAGTGGAATTTTATAGCATTATACAGTTAAGAGTGATATAATAATTTGAGTGTGTAAGATTTCAATTTACAATTTAAAAATATGATGATTCGGCAGAAATTTTAAGTTAATTGCGAAAGGATTTATAATGGGAAGAATTATAGCAGTTGCAAATCAAAAGGGTGGGGTTGGAAAGACCACTACTTCTATCAATTTGGCAGCGTGTCTGGCAGAAAAAAAGAAAAAGGTGCTGGCAATTGATTTAGACCCGCAGGGTAATATGACAAGCGGCCTTGGTGTAAATAAGGACGAAGTTGAGAATACGGTATACAATCTCATGCTTGATGAATGTTCAATTGCAGAGAGTATTGAAAATACGGTGGTGGACAATTTATATGTTATTCCATCTAATGTAAATCTGGCCGGAGCAGAGATTGAGCTTTTGGGCATAAATGATAAGGAATATATATTAAAGAGTGCAGTTGATTACATAAAAGAGGACTATGATTTTATTATTATAGATTGTCCTCCTTCACTCAACATGCTGACAGTAAATGCAATGACTACTGCAGATACAGTTCTTGTTCCTATTCAGTGTGAATATTATGCCTTGGAGGGACTTAGTCAGCTGATTCATACAATCAATCTGGTGCAGGAGAGACTTAATCCGGAGCTGCAGATTGAGGGAGTTGTTTTCACCATGTATGATGTCAGGACAAATCTGTCAAATCAGGTTGTAGAGACAGTAAAAGAAAATCTGGATACAAAGATTTACAATACAATGATTCCAAGAAATATCAGATTAGCAGAGGCACCATCATATGGTATTCCGATAAATATGTATGACAGTAAATCGGCCGGAGCAGAAAGCTACAGAAATCTGGCAAAGGAAATAATAGCAAGAAAGGATATTTAAGAAAGTATGGCGGCAAAAAAAGGATTGGGTAAGGGACTTGATTCATTAATTACAGACAAGGTATCAAAGCCGGTAAAACCAAAGAGCAATCATGCAGCGGATGCTGTAATGATAGATATTAATAAAGTAGAGCCTAACAGAGAACAGCCTAGAAAGAATTTTGATGAGGATGCACTTATAGAGTTATCAGAATCAATAAAACAGTTTGGCATTTTACAGCCTTTACTTTGCCAGGAAAGGGATGATTACTATGAAATCGTCGCAGGTGAGCGAAGATGGAGAGCAGCAAAGCTGGCAGGTCTAAAGGAAGTCCATGTCATAATCAAAAAATTGACCAATCAGCAGATTATGGAAATCTCCCTTATAGAAAATATTCAGAGAGAGGATTTGAATCCAATTGAGGAGGCTTTGGCATACAAGCGTCTGCTTGAGGAATTTAAACTGAAGCAGGATGATGTGGCAGAGAGAGTATCAAAGAGCAGAACAGCAGTTACCAATTCAATGCGTTTACTCAAGCTCAATGAAAAGGTACAGCAGATGGTGATAGATGAAATGCTCACTACAGGCCATGCAAGAGCATTACTTGGTATAGAAGATCAGAATCAGCAGTATGTGGTAGCACAACAGATTTTCGACCAAAAGCTAAGTGTCAGGGATACAGAGAAGCTTGTTAAATCATTACAGAAGAACAAGAAAAAGACAAAGTCTGAAAAACCGGTTAATCCTCAGATGGAAGCAATCTACAAGGATCTTGAGGAAAAGCTTAAAAAGAATATGGGAACAAAGGTTCTAATCAACAGGAAAAATGAAAATTCCGGAAAGATAGAAATAGAATATTATTCTCATGATGAACTGGATAGAATAGTAAACATGCTCAATTCAGTCCAAAATCAATAGAAATAATTAGATAGTATTTAGATTTTGTATATTTAATGAAAAAAATAATAAAATCATACAGAAAATGAGACAAAGAGACTATTTAAATTTTATGCAAAATATACGACAATATAGATAGGAGTAAAAAATGATTTCTGAATATTTAGGATTCGATTCCGACTACATTATATTAGGATTGGCGGGAGTGGTAATTATTCTGCTCATCCTCATAATCACAAATATGGTGCAGATCGGTAAGCTCAAAAAGATACAAAGTGTTTATGAGTGGAAAAACTGCAAAGTCATTGGAGGACACAATTATCAAGAGACTTGACGAGGTAGATGAACTTGTTGCAGCAAACTCATCAATCAAAAAGAATATAGAAGAATTATTTGCTAACATGAAGTGTTCATACCAGAAGGTAGGACTTGTGAAGTATGATGCATTCAATGAGATGGGCGGAAAGCTAAGCTTTCACTTGCCATGTTAAATGGAAAGGATGATGGCTTTGTACTCAATGCCGTTCACAGTCGTGAGGGCTGCTATACATACATCAAGGAGATTGTTGGCGGAAATTCCATTATTGTTTTAGCAGATGAAGAGCAGGAAGCGTTGAATATGGCCAAGGAGGCAAATATGCCTGCTGAAAAATAACAATGGGGTGTTTTAGTTTATGAGGATAAAAGCAGTCAGCAGCTTAGTTGGCGGTGAAGTACTTGCGGAACCAATACTAACAGAAAAAAATGATATTTTAATACCAAATGGCACAAGGATTAAGCCTGATTATGTGCCACTTATAGAGTCACTTGGAATAGAATCAGTGATGGTAGAGGATCCGTATGAGAATTACGAAAGTCCGAATTCTATAGTAGACCCGGCTATTTTCGACAAATACGTGAAAAAAGTGCGTAGACTGATGGAAAGCCATATATATCATGATGGCAAATCCTTAAAGGAATTTGAAATAATCGCAAATGATATTGTCCATGATATAAATGATATGCCATATGACGTGATTGTTGATATAAAAGAGCGTAATTCGGACTTATATGAGCACACAGTCATGGTGACACTTTTATCAGTACTTGTTGCAAGAAAGCTAAAGCTTGACGAAAAGCGAAAGTATAACATAGCGGTGGGATGTTTATTACATGACATCGGGCTGCGTTTTATTGTCACACGATATAAAACAGGGATTTTTCCAATGCAAATCCTGCGGAGCTTTTTGAATATAAAAAGCATACCATTTTAGGATATTCGGCATTGGATGAGGAAAGCTGGATAGCGCCAATATCAATGAAGATGGTTTTATCACATCATGAAAATATGGCAGGCACAGGTTTTCCTATGAAGCAAAAGAATAAAGAACTGGAATGCAGAATAATTCAGGCATGTGATGCGTTTGATTCGCTGATAAGCGGTATGGAGTGTAAGCGTATTTGTGTGCAGGAAGCCATAAATCAGATAAAGGAAAATGATGGCGGCAGATATGATAACAAAATTATTAAGTGCCTGCTATCATCAATAGCCAGATATCCTGTCGGTACAACAGTAAAGACCAATGCTGAAGAAGAGGGAGTAGTAGTTTCCCAGACAGTAGATCCGGAGAATCCTATTATCATGATTTTTGGAAATGAAAATAATGGCAAATTGATGCTTCACAACAGATTGAATCTCATCCTTGATAAAACATTTCAATTCTTCAGGTAATTTAAAGAAAAGAGAAATAAGTAATGCACCAATTCCTCAGAGCAATAGGATTTTCAGATATAACAAAGAAACAGTTAAACGAGGTAATTAACAATATAATTGATAAGCCGGAAAAACTAAAGGTAACAAAGGATTCAGAGGGCAATGAATTTGCCGAGCTGTCATGTGATGTGGCACCCAATATGGGAATTACAGTCAGAGGAATATACAATGACGATGATAGCTTTGACATAGATTATTACTATCCGTATTTCACGGGAAGCGAAAAGACTACAAATGAGATAATAGATATCGAAAAGCACTCAGAGAAGGAATCATATGCAGGCGTATGTGATGACCCTAATCTCGGCGTAACACTTATATTTTATCTGCAGAATGTGTGATTATCTGTCAGAGAAGGCATACATAAACAGAGAGGTAAGGGCAAAGGGAGCAGTGCTCTCAGGACTATCAGTTGATGGCTGTATTTTGCTACCAATGAAACAAAAAAAGGCTAAAACATTAAATACAGTTGATTCAGACAAAAAAGATAGAAAGCAGCTGATTGCAGAAGCCAGGGATGGCGATGAGGGCGCTATGGAAAGCCTCACAATGGAAGATATAGATTTATACTCATCCATTACGAGAAGAATCCAAAACGAGGATATTCTTTCAATCGTAACAACATATTTCATGCCATATGGCATCGAAAGTGACCAGTACAGCGTGCTGGGAGATATTATTGAGTTCACAGAAGAAAAAAATATCATTACAAATGAAAAAATATATTGCATAAAAGTGTCATGTAATGATATAATATTTAGCGTGTGTATAAACAAAATGACCTCATCGGTGAGCCGATGGTTGGCAGACGTTTCAAAGGAAACATTTGGATGCAGGGTAGTATTTGTTTGTAATATACATTTGTTTTCATAGTTAAATGGATATAACAAGCGCCTCCTAAGGGCTAGGTGGAACAAACGCCTTTTGATATGATAACTAGATAAAATTGAATAGATTTTTAAGAATGTCCCAGTACCTCAGTAGGATAGAGGGTTCGCCTCCTAAGCGAAACGTCGCAGGTTCGATTCCTGTCTGGGACGCCAGCAAACAACGCTGAAAGCCTTATTTTACAAGGTTTTCAGCGTTTTCTTATTTATGGCTTTCTATTTACGCTGAATACGAATTGTTTTCAATCAATCATTTTTTATTCGATATTTTTTAAGACTTTTAAAGAAATAGGCTTGCTAACACTTTTTTATTTTTGAAGAAAAATCACTGGTTTTTTTGAAATTTGCTAACACTTTTGAAATTCTATCTTTGAAGTGCCTGCTTTAAAAATTGCTCTTTCATTTCTGGCGATAAAGATTTAATCAACTCCAATAATGCCATATCACTATCTGTTACAGCGGTATCTTGCGTTGGATTGTTCGTATCATCATTAAGCGTAGAATAAAATTGTTCGTCCATTCTTTTGAGCATTGTAACGTCTATCTTCGTCTATGATTTCTGAATAAACGTCTGTAACCATTTCTGCTTCTGCATGACCTGTATCGCCTTGCACGGACTTAACATCTCCGTTTGTCATTTTGAGCTTGTAGCCCGTACTCAAATGACGTAGGCTGTGGAATACCACAACTTCATAATCGTTTTCTTCACAGAGCCTTTGAAACCTATCTCTAACAATACGGCTTTCTACGGGATTGCCATTATCTAACGCAATAACAAGGTTGTAATCATTGTAGGCACTTCCGAGAAATTCTTTTAACTCCTGCTGGTCTTTTTTATATTGCACCAATAGTTCTGCAACTGTTTTAGGTAACCAGACAACACGATTACTCGTTTCTGTTTTTGGCGTTTTCAAAACAAGCCTTGTGGTACAATGCGGTTTTTGCGTTGGGAAAATCTTGATAATATCTTTTTCCTTTAATTTCTGCATAGCTTGTGCATTTACTCTGGAAAGCTCTTTGTTGATGATTACCCTTGCGTTATTCGTTGCAATGGATTGTTCATCAATAATCACATCTTCCCATGTAAGACCTGTAATTTCTCCAATACGCATTGAGCAGGAAAAAGCTAAGTGCATACAAATGGAAAGTAAGTCATCTTCCGTGGCTTTTACCGCTTCTCGAAATGTTTGAATACTCCACACTTTTCGCCTAGTCTTTGGAATTTTTGGTAATGTAGCTAAAGACGCAGGGTTTCTTTTGTTTGTGTCAATATATTCCCAACGGATTGCTTGATTTAATGCACAGCGTATAATGTCGTGTATTTTCTTGATATTGGCAGGTTGTACGCAACGTCCCGTAGCTTTTCTGTTAGCTCTGGGTACTTCTGGAACACTCAATAAATCGTTGTAGTATTTTGATAGGCTTTTGTAGTTATTTCATTCAGTTTCCAATCCCCGATAAGTGGATTGATGTAATTTTCGATAGTACCGACCTTACTACTAAATGTACTAGGCGACCATTTAGATGTGCCGTATAGATTAACAAAAATTTCTAGGAAATCACGCAATGTAATATCTTTGTCTACAACATCTAATTCTTTTTTGGAATTTTCAATCTGATGTGCAAACTGTTCCTCTAAGGGAACAATCACATATCAAATTTCTCTTGATAGTATTCTATAAAGGCTTTTCGCTGTTTTGCTTCTTTTCTTGTTTCCAGCGTGTCCCATTTTTGCTTTCTTTCTCCTGCATTGTCTAAATACCAGTAAATAACGGAAAATGTTGATTTTCTTTTTTTGATTGAAGCCATAATATATTCTCTCCTTAACAGTTAATTTTGATTTAACCATTTATCGAAAGAATCTTTAGATACCCGTATGGCTCTACCAGCACGAACATAACTGAATTGACCGCTTTTTACCAATGAATAAGCTACTTTTTTGCTAATGTCCAGTTGTTCTGCAATTTCCTCTACTGTATATGTCTTTTTCTCCTTTTTAGGAGTTTCTGTATTTGATGTATCACTTATCACTATTAAGACCCCTTTCATTTGTGACAGCAACAAAACACACTCGTCTAATAAGGTCATTATAACACACCTAAATAAAAGAGTAGATAGATTTTGTTGCTGAAACTATCAATTATATGCAGACAAATGGCTTTGGCAAGCTCCACTGGTATCTCAACCATTCCCATTCCTGTGGGCTGAACCGCACCATGCGGACGTATCATTATTCTGTGAGGATAGGTCGTGGCAAAACGACTTTTCAACAGTCGCTCTCGGATCACTGCGTGGGTCGCTCGCTTTCTTTGAAAAGGTCGTGGCGTACAGTCCCGTGGCTCGCTATCTCACAAACGTATCTGTCTGCATTATTCAGTTGTCAAAGAGCTGTGGCGAAAGCGTGTTGCTTTCATGTAAAAGCAGGTGCAGAGCAGGAAAGAGGGGATTGAACAAATCATACTCTGCGGTTACTGCTTCTTATTCTTCGGTTTCTAAAGGAATATCAAAGTCCAAAATCATTTTGATAAGTGCTTCTCTGATACGTCCCTTTAATTCCATGTCTACGACTATGCAGACATTACCATATTTGTCGTAGAACGGACGCAAACAACATTTTGATATGTACGGGTCATACAATGCCAGTATCTTTTCAATCGCATTTACGTTACCGTCCACAGCCAACGAGATAAGATAAAATGACGGGCGTGTGTTATTCATCATTCATGTTCTCCTTTAATTTTTCTTGATTACTTCAAGTGAGTTCTTCCTACTGCGGAACGACGTTGAACGGTTAATCTTTAATCTGTCGCCGATTTCTGTATCGCTCATGCCTAAGAAGAAATACATCAACAAGATTTCTCTATCTTTTCAGACAGATACTTAATCGCTTCTGCTAAATCATCATCAAGGACACGAACCTCAATACCACATACATCAAAGGCGGTATAATCGCTTTCGTATTCGTCCCAGACTGCCAGCTTCTCCACGACGATTTCTGGAAGTTCACAATAGGAAATTTCCTTATTTCTTCGTCGCTTTAATTCCTTGCGGTAGTTACGGACAATGCCTTTCACAACCTTTTTGAGCTTACAGTCAAACTGACATTGTATTGTCTTTTGGAAGTCTGATGGTTTCAAAATCACACCCCCTTTCCGTTATGACGTGAAAAGTGGTTATCCCTCTTTCCGCACCATATCTGTACGGCAGGGTGTGATTTGTTGCATGAATTTGAAAAAAAGTGAAAAAATTTTTGGGTACAAAAAAGCCCGCACAAAACATATAGTTCTATACGAGCTATTAAAGCTATAAAATATTCAGTTTTTAATAAAAAGCTGTTAGGTAGTGTATGACCGTATAAGATTATGCTTAAAACTTTCCATGACACAAGCCCCTTACAGCACTTGATTTTGTTAAACCTTTGTCTTTTTTGGGTAATCTTATAAATATATTCTTCTGGCGTAGGACGTTTATTTCCAAAATACTTTTTGAAATTTGCCTGCACTTCTGGGTCGGTGCTGTTCATAGCTTCATCAATCGTCGCTTCAATATCAGCCCGAACATCAGCCAATGATACACCGCCTGCCTTTGCACCAGCTTTCAAGGCTTTTTTAATATCTCGTTTTTTAAGTCCAATCATAAAACAACTGCTCCTTAATAATTACAATTACATTTCTTTGTCATATTTTATTCTATAATATACGGCGTATATTTGAATAAGAAGATATATAAATACAAGCAATAATAAAGGAATTAAATCTACGCCCATAAGTGTAAAATAAGTAATAATGCTCCAAACGAATAAGTCATTAAATCATAGGCTTTAGCTTTTGCACGATTAGATATAGCAATATTTCTTTCATCTTTACGAACAATATCCATTTGTTTTTTTATTTCAGCATTGTTTTGAACTGTTTTTATAGCAACAAAATTTCCCATACCATGCCCGAAAACACCACAACCAACACCAATACAGATATATGATAAAGTAAGTATAGACTCGTTTGGATTTTCTAAAGTTTTAATTAGTAAAAGTCCTCCTGCAATAGAAACAATACCTATAAATGAAATAATTAGTGATAAGTTTTTCTTCATTGTTAATTCCACCTTTCAAAAGACTACATTTTCTTATCTAAATAACGAGCGGTTATAACCCATGTAATTTGTCCGATAGCAATAACTCCTACTATCGAAAAAAATACAACTTTACTCATATATCCCATAAAGATAAGAGCAAATAATACAAGAACCAATAATGTAAGTGTTACTTTGTAAGCATTCGCAAGAGAAGCATTAGTAATTGCGATATTTCTTTCATCATTTTCTAATATTTGCATTTCTTTTGTCGGCTTACTGAATATATCACACCCCATTAAAATCAATATTATTCCAATAAGTGTTGTACCATAGACAACCAAATCTGGACGAGGTACAGGTAATAGTTGATGTACTCCTAAACCATAAGTTAGTAAACCACCTAAAAGAACTATTACACCGACAAATAATTCTACTTTTTGTATCTTATGCTTCATTTACTTTCCTCCTCATAAATAAAAATTTCTTCAATGCTCATTTGAAAGTACCTTGCAATTTTAAAGGCTAACATAATAGAGGGATTGTAGCGTCCATTTTCTAAAGAGCCTATTGTTTGACGAGATACTTCAAGAGCAGTCGCTAAATCTTCTTGTTTAATACCTCTTTGTTTTCGTAATTCTTCTAAACGATTTTTCACAACATACCCCTTTCTCGAACAAATGGAAAGTTTGCTTTCCTTTTCTAATCTTATGATACTCCTGCGAGTAAAGAATGTCAAGCAAACTTTCCATATTTTATTATCCAACAATCTTCCAGTTACTATCCTTATGTAGCACAAGCTCATATTGCGATACTTGTGTTGCCTTTGTCTGATTATCAAGGAATTTCACGGCTACCTTAACTTTCACATTGTCCCCGTCCTTTGTAAAGATAGGGTTTACCAATTCAGAATACAGATAGTCCCTGCCGATAGGTTCAATCACATTCCCAGATACATAGTAGGCAAGCTCTTTTTCCGTCGCTGTTGGGTACAGCTTAAAGAATGTTTCCAGAAAAGCGGTAGCGTCATTTACCGTATCAGCGTCCACGCTTGCGTCTGCTTCTGGTGTCTTAGGCTCATAGTCTGATTTTTTCGATTTCTGGTGCAAGGGTAGGGTTTTGAACGATTACCATATCTCCGTCAGCGTCCACATAGACTTTTACAGTATAGGTTGCTTTCACATTGCTTGTCTGTTCTCCCTCTTTTATCTGCTGATCTACTTCGTAGGTAGCAGAAAAAGTGTCCGTTCCCGACTGTTCGATACTCCATACAATCACATCTGTAACCGTGGAGCTGGTTGGTATATCGGTTCTAATGGTATCCACATTCAAGCCCTGCAATTCCTTTGTCAGATAACCGTTGATTGCCTGCGTCCTTGCTTCAATGGCTTCCTTGCTGGTATCCCATGTGTAATAGGACTTCGCAAAATTCTTCACGAAATTTTCTATCCCGTTGGTGTCCTGCAAGCGAAGTTCAATGATTTCTTTTTCATGGGTGGTGTGCTGGTCGATAGCCGTAAAATTCTTATACACCTCCAAAGCTCACGCTTGCGACAAGCACCGCCCACAATGCAATCACGGTTTTCTTATGTGCCTACTTTAACGGTACGCACCTTTTTCTTTGACATTTTCTGTCTGTTTCTCATTCTTCTTAAACATATTTCAAGTCCTTTCTATTGTTTTACTCGTCCTGCACCGATTAAGTGCTGTTGCCAGTAACTACTACTTAGGTCTGCATATCCTATCGGGTCGCCTGCATGGTACATCTGTGTCGGCGAAACAAGAATACCGACGTGTGTTACATACGAACCAGCGTTATAAGTGGAATGGAAAAATACCAAGTCCCCAGCCTTTGCCTGCGAGAGTGGGAGATGTTGGGTAGCGTCATACTGTGCTTGTGCCGTTCTCGGTAAAGAGATACCAGCTTTTCCATAGCACCATTGCGTTAGTCCCGAACAGTCAAAGAAGTGTTGGGATTACTGCCACCATAAACATATTTCCAGCCTTGATATTTCAACGCTTCATTCATTACCTTTTGTGCCAGCTCTCCCGATACCTGCGGAACAGTTAAATACTGATTGACTAATTCGACGTAAAATTGATTGCCATACTGATACCGCCAACCCCCGTTCTTCGCAACGGCTATCGGGTTAGTATAGGTTACTTTCTTTCCACCCGACTTTTCACGGGCGAAGCTCTCTGCAAGATTAAAAGTGTGTTTCTTTCCTTTTCCAGCTACATAACCCACATAGCCACCGCCATAGTTATAAGACTGTATTGCTACATTCAAGTCGTCGATACCTTGATTTTTGCAGGAAGAAAGCAGGGACGCAAAATACTTACACCCCTGCTTGATTGAGCTTTCCGTATCTAAAGAGTTGGGCGGTAAACCCAGACTTTCCGAACTCTGCATAACATCTTCTGCCGTACCGCCACTTTCTACTTGAATGATAGCAAGTAGCACATTGACATACTCCGAGATACCGCTTTCTCTGGCGTACTTTTCTACCATCGGCTGATGTTTCAAGACTTCTGCGGATAAGTTCATACCCGTAATGCCAGAAGAAAAGTTGCTGTTCTCATCGTCGCTGTCCGCACTAATCAGCACCCCAAAGAAAAGCACCAGAGAAAAGAGGATAGGAAACAGACTGCCGATAAGAGCGATATGTTTCAGTTTCATTTTTTCTTCTGTCCTTTCTTCGTTACAAGGTTACGAGTTTTCTCTATGGTCTGTTGGTTCTTCTGGACGGTTTGCGTTTGCTGAACCTTTATCCTGCGGTCTTTGGTGTCATTCTGGTGTGTTTCCTGCGATACCACTTTTTCTACATTCTGCCTATGTACTGGCTGTGCAGGCTGGGTCGCTTTTCTATCAGAAGCACCAGAAGATAACGGACGCTCTTTTACAACATTCGTTTTGACTGGCGCACTTATCTTTGAAGTGGTCGCTGTGGCAGGGCGTTTCACTTCCTGCATTTTTTCCGCACTCGGCTTTGAAGCTGTGGCTGGTCGCTCATGGGGACGGGTAGCTCCCGTTGTCGCTGATCCGTCCGTCTTTCGCTGTGCCTGCCTTGCTTCTTGTGCCTTTTGAAGCTCAATACGCTTGTCAGCGATACTCTGTCTATGCTGTGCCTGCCTTTCCAATCGTCCCGACTGTCTGGACTGCTGTTCCTGCACCATGCCACGCTTGAAGTCGGACACGCTGGACTTTGCCTTTTCCTTTGTGGAATACACCGCATAAGCGGTCTGTGTCGGCATATCCTTGATATTCTCTTTGACAGCATTTGCCTTGTTTTTCACTTTATTTTTCGTATCTAAGACAGCACCCACCTTTGAGCCTGCACGCTGTCCCATGCTGGAAGTGATATTGCCCCGATTTTCTTTAGAAGCTGTATTTTTTCTTTCAGCCCTCTTGCCAGCAACGGCACTTCCAGCCACCGCACCAGCAACACCACCAGCAGTAACCGCACCAGCAAGCCGTCTTTCCATACGCCTAGCCCTATGTGCCAAGTATAGATACGGTCTGCGGAAAATTCTTCGTCCCATGCTTTGACTATCATTAGCGTTCAAAGAGAACATATTCATTAAATCGCCCAGCTTCATATAGATACCAGCAAAACATACTATCTGCAAGAACGCCACCATGAAGAACGGATAGTCCGTGGAAATGTTATAAAACATACTGGAAATGCTGAACGCCACCGTTACAATGAGCGTTATTCCTGCCCGTGTCATAATGGTATTAAACACCCTAACGATTGCCTGTTTTGCCATGCTTTCATAGCTCGGTATCATGGAAAGTAGAAAGCTGATAGGTAAAAACATTGCAAAGATAATAAAAAGTATCTGGCTAAACAACATCATGCCCGTAAGCAAGAATACAAATATCGTTATCCCTAAATTGAAGAACAGTAGGAAGAACACCATACCTAAACGGTTCACTACCTGCGGTATCGTCAGATTGTTGTTGTCGTTGTCCTCGATTTCTGTTTTCACGACTTCCTCTCTGGTCTTTCCCGTCCTCGTCCTCTGGACTTGCCGATACAAGAGCTTCGACACGGTCTGCCCCGATTTCTTCTGTGTTGCTGTTACCGAATTGCAGAAGTAGCCACGGCTGTTCCACTTGAATAGAAAATAGGCTGTCCCGTATCAAGTCCACGCTGTCCTTGCCCTCGCTGTCGGAGTTGGGGAGCATGATTTTTGTTCCCAAGTCCAAAGAAGCGGTACTGATGTCTGATGAAAATTCATTTATCTTCTTGATGTAGTCGGGAGCGTAGGCAATAAACGAAGCGGACAGCACGAACACCACCACAAAGTTGATAACAGCGTGAAGTGCCTTGCTGGTTTCCCGTTTAATCAGTCCCGTATAAGCAACATACATTCCCACCACTAAGATAATGAGAAGCAGGAAACCAACATAGAAGCCCGTAAAAGAAAAGCCGTTCTCGGTTACACCTGCAAGGGTCTGTATGCTCTTTCCGATACTGTCTGCCATATCATTAATAAAATCAAGTTTATAGGCTTCCTGCACCACATAGCCCGTGGCATTGCTTAGATACAGGCTGATTGTCCAGACAAAATTTGTGATACAGTAAAGCCCGTACTGCACTGATTTTCCAATGCCGTCCAGCCAGTTCCACGGCAACCATGACCAGCTATTGTCCACATAGAAATCAAGCTGATAGTTGGAAAGGCGGATATTTTGAGTAAAGATTTTCTGCGTTTATGGTATCGTCTACAAGTCCCGTTGCATGAGCCACCGTCCCCAAAAGTGAAAGCAGGATAAGGGAGAGTGCCACCACGAACAGAGCCATTTTGAGAAAGTGAAGTATCTTCCTTTTTGTGAACGCACCTTTTATCCTTTCTTTCATCACTCCACCTCATTTCTCTGTACGGGCGGTCTGGTATCAAAGGCATGGAGCAGTTCTACAAAAACAGGGTGTATCTGTACCACACCGACACGTCCGTATAAATCCTGCATTAAGCATTGTCCGTTCTCCAAATCCCTAAGCCGTTTCTGGTTGTTTTCATCGTCCTTATCGATACCGAAAAATTCTAAGGTCTGTTTTATCTCGTTGATGTCAGTAGAACGAAAGGCAAACTTTAAGCCGATATTGTTTTTCAGACTTTCCTTTGCCACGTCCCCAGAAGATTGTGTAACGAAATAAACGCCTGCCTGCATAGCTCGTCCAGCACGCACCAGCTTGTTAGAGAGCGTTTCTCCCTGTGCCACATTTAAGAACGCCCATGCTTCATCCAAATCGACAATCTTAAAAATGCTTCGGTCTGAATGGATAAAGTCTAAGGCAAAGGTACTAATCACAATCAGCATAGATACCGATAATAATTCAATGGTCGTGTATTCTTCAAAGGTCGTGTCCTTATCTGGCAGTACAAGGTCGGCTACTTGAATGATATTGAGCTGGTTATCAAGGCTGATTGCATTTTCCACCGTACCGTCTGAAAAGAGCAGATGTGCAAAGTCGTAGTCCGTGAAGCTGTCGATATGGTCTGCGATATTTCTTGATATGGGCGTATCTTCACGGCGTAGCTCGTCTATTACATGGAGCAAGCCCCGACTGTCGCTCTGGGTAACGGAACGAACCGCTTTTCGTAACACGGGGAATTTTTCGCCGTCCCTAGAGGAAATACCCGTAAAGGAATGTTAAGATGTCGATTGCCAGACTTTCAGCGTCCTTTTACATTCTTCATAATCACGAATGGGTCAAGAAGTCCTGCATTGTCTTTATCGCTGGTAAGATTTACGATATTGATTTCATGGGCGATTTCTGGAAGTGTTTCTTTCCAGTTGCCACGCTCGGCTTTGGGGTCTAAAATGACTGCTTGACCGCCAAACAACACCGAATAATACACCAGAAGATTGTTGCAGAACGACTTTCCACCGCCAAGCGAACCGACAAAAGCAGACGCTAAAGCGTTGGTAACTGTACCTTTTACGCCCTGCGAAGCTAAAGACGGTTGCAGGTACACATTTCTTCCCGTATCAACGGAATAGCCCATATAGATACCCGTAGTTTCCCCTAACTGCTGGGTCGCTCCAAAGCCAAGCCCTGCCAAGAAGTCTGATTTTACATACTGCACATAGTCATTGATATATCGCTTGCTGGCAGGAAGAAATTCAGAATGAAGCCCCAGCATATCCCCAGCAGGACGCACCAGCTTTACATTGAGGTCGTCGTAAAAGTCCTTGACTTCATCACAACGGCGTTTCAGTTCGTCAAGATCGGATGCAGACACCCGTATAACGTAACTTAACTTATACATACTTTCCTTTGTCTGGTCTAAATCCGTTTCCAGTTCATCGACACTGTCCAAGGCTTCCACCACATTTGAACTTGTTTCGTTTCCGGCTTGATAAGCGTGATTGTCAAGGTCTTTCAATTCCTTTTTCTTGTTGCGTACGGTCGTTAATGCTTTTCGGTTCTCCACGATTTCTACATTCATAGAAGTATCAACGGGGAATGTGAACTGCTGTTGCTGGAAATAGAAGATTTCACTTGACGGAAAATCAAGCTCGCCGACAATCGCATTGACGGTAAAGTAGGACACATAGCTTTCCCTGTCCTCATGTTCCAATCGTAAATATCGCTGGCTTTCTTCAATCACACACCTTGTCGGACGGATAAGGTCGTAGTATTTTATCAGCGTTTCTTTGTTCAATTTTTTCTTTGGTAGCTGGTACTCATAATCTTCATAAGCGATACCGTCCCTGCCGTAAAGATGTTCCATGAGATACCCAAAATCATTGATTTCCAAGCGACGCACCTTAAAGCGACGGGAGATTTTATTTTCCAGTAACTTTTCCATTTTCATGTAACGGTTGATTTCATCATTCGGCATGGAAACAAAATCATTCATCAGCGTGTGGTTCACTTCATGGAGAAATTCTGTGAACGTCAGCCACGCCGATTTTTTGATGTTCTTCAGATTGAGCTGTTCTTCCGTAACCATGAGCTTAAAGCCAAGAAAAAAGCGGTAGTCCACTTGATTGTCCCCAATCATAGATACTAACGCTTCGGTCTGTTCGTCTATCTTCTGGCAGGCAACTTCCTTTAATTTTCCAGTTACCAGCTTCTTTGACTGTTCCTGTATGCTTCGGATTGAACTTTCTGTTGCAATCTGCAACGCATGAATCTTTACCCTCACGGGACTGTGCGATAAGCTGACGGAAACTGTCATGCACAAGGTATTTCTGTTCTGGGGATAAAAATGAATAGTTGTATGGTATCAGCTCATAGTAGGCGAACACCTCATTGTCCTTATTCCAGACAAGGTTATTGTCGATATATTTAATCGGGAACATAGGTCACACTCCTTACTGCCGTGATAGTTTTCTCAAATATCTGCTTATGCAGGTTCACGGCTTTTCCGGCATAAGTGATTTTTGGTCGCAGGGCATAGGTTATCTGTGATTTCAAAAAGCAGTACGGCTTCTTTCCATCAAAGGTTTTCTGTGACATGAACCATGTGAGGGCAACGGGAATCCCAAAATATTTTAAAAATGCTCCCTTAATCATGGAAAGTGGGCGGTACATCTGCAAACAGAATGATGATAAATTCCGTCAGTACAAACCATATAATCTGGGTAAAAGTAACGGGAAAGGGTAAGTTAAAGTCATTGATTGCATATAAGACTTTTTCCACGTTCCAGATACCCGTGTAGCTTTTAATCTTTTTCAAGTTCTTTCAGCTCCTTTCAAAATAGAAAAGGACAGCCATTTTCAGACTGTCCCTTAAAAGAGAAATACGCTGTCAGTAGCAACAATGCTTGTCGCTGATCTTCCAGCGTTAATATGGTATCTCGCACATACCTCGGCTTGTTTCAATAAAGCAACCGCCCATATCCAAATCTCGCCCGTAGGCTTCATAGTCAATGTAATTCTGTAAGCTGGGTGGAATGTCCCCAAGTGCCTGCAATTCGTCTATGTAGTAGTAGGCAACATCTGTCATGGTTTCACAGTCGGGATAATAGTAAATATCGTCCTTATGTTCCACGACTTCTTCCAGCGTCCCATAGTGGCTGATAAATTCGTCCAGACACTCTACAATATAGTCGGGAAGTTCCTCTATCATTTCATACATCTCATTGAGTTCTTCAATGGAAACATACTCGCCAATCGCAATGGGAAAGTTGTCGGTATCATGGATAGCGTATTCCTCATACTGTTCATTCAAGCCGATTTTTTCTTTCACATCTTCCTCGTCAATAGGAAACGTGAACCAAGCACCGACTAAATAGCCCTCATTGTATTTGCCAAGATTAGCAATATAAACCGCCATATCATCAATCATAAGCACCACCTCATTTCCTACTCTGGCAGTTCAAAGATACCGTGTTCTGTTACTAAAAATTTCCCGTGTTCCTGCAAGTGAGAAGCATAGGCTTCAAAGTCAAAGTAGTATTCTTGACAGTCGTCGGACAGATGTTTGAACGTCGGGTCGTTCATCAGCTTTTGCCTTGCAACATCTATCATGCTTTTGCAGTCGGGATAAACCGTAATCACGTTCCTGCAAATATAAAGTGCTTCTAAATTCTCAAACACCGTAAGTAGTGATACATATTCTTCCTGCATATCACTTGAAAGCTGGCGGTACATAAAATCTAATTCGTTGAGCTGATACACGCTGGTATGTTCGTGGACTTCATCAGCATAAGGCAACACCTTTTCGATAATGCGGTAATCCCGACTTTCTGCACCGACACCTAGCTTTTCTTCAAACTCGGCAACATCTATCGGCAAGTCGAACCAGTATGATATTGTTTCTTCGCCAGTTGTTCCTTTCGTTTCCACCAGCACCCTTGTTTCCTGCATTGTTTCTCACGTCCTTTCTGTTGTTTCATCACATCTTGTAAGGTCTGGTACGACATACCAAACACATATTTAGAAAAATCTTCTAACTGTCTTTCTTCATAGTCGGCAGGGTTCAACCGTTTCATTTCATGCCATACCTTACGCTTGTAAGAGGGCAGGTCGGAAATGTATTCACAGCCGACGTTTGCCTGCATATCCTTAAAAATATCGTTCATTTCATCACTCCAATCTGAAATTTAGGTATGAAAAAAGCAGTCAATCCTAAGACTAACTGCTTTGTGTGTATAGATATAATTTGATTAAGTTTTAAAACCAGCTTATTTTTTCATCTCTAAATTGAGGGTTATCGCTGTGCTGATATGGATTGTAGTTATTCAAATTGCAACCATACTCTTTTAATGATTTGATTTTGTTATCTTCTGTCCATTCAATTAAGGAAATACCGTCAAATTCTTCAACATTTCCCGTATTCATTTCATTTTTAAAATACCATTCTACGACAGTTTGATTTTCTTTATGAAAGAACTGTTTAATATCCCAAATAATGACTTTACCACGGGTATTCCATTCATTAAACCAATGTTTTACTGTTTTAGATTTTCATATTTAGGACACCAGCTTTCCGTATAAACAACATCTTCTGTAAAAATTTTATCCATTCCTAAATCTTGCTGTTTCAGCCACATATCAAACCATAAACGAATGATTTTTTCTCTCTCACTCATAATAGAACACCTCAATCCCTAAGACTAAATGCTTTGTGTGTGGATATGAAATCGTAAAACTGGAATTTATATAATTATCTCTCTAATCCCCTTTTATAGGCTTTCCCGCCTTTCCATTAGTAAATGATATGTAGTTTCCTTAATTACCCTTGTTAATCATCACAAAAAATAAAGGGATTTACATTACCACTCTTATGAAAAGATTAACTAACTTCGTTTAGCATCTTTTATTAGCATGCACATCCATTGTGGCAGTGATACCCTAAATTCCTGACTTTACTGGGGAATTATTTGCGAAAATATTTGCTACAGCTTGAGGTAAGGTGGAAAAATCCGTAACCTTAAAGAGCGTTCCATTAACTGCTACAAAACTATGTTTCTTATTTCCTTAATTACATGGAAAAGCACCCGGAAGAGCTTACCTGTTGTCGGACTCTTCTGCAAGAAACAATGGTCTGAAACGACGACCCTCAACCTTTATAATTCTGCCATCCGTTTTCTGTCTAATGTACTTCACGTTCTGTGGGATGATATCTCTGTTCCACGCATTAATGACACAAACTCCCAACCGTAGTTTCGTGTGATGAAATTGACCGTTCTTGCATGCTACGGATGACTGAAATATCCGGGCATGTTCGCCAATGTATTCTTCCAATGCGTGTCTCGAAGTGATTCATCTTCATTAATGCTTTTGGCCAAACATGCAATTCATGTCCCCAGAACCGGATGGACCGTTATACCATTCGTCTTAAAGAAACCTTTGTTCTTCCGGAATACGGTTCTGCAGCCAAACCGCATTCTGTTTCCAATACGTTTAAGGGCAGTATCTTACCGTAATACACTGGAACTGGTTATCCGACGTTCTGCGGCTACCGGGTTCTCCAAAATTAACTCCTCACCGCAAGTCAATATTTGCAGCCATCTTATCGGATGCTGTGGAATGGCGGAATATTCTTCCAGATTTACCCGCGTCCAAACCGCAGGTTTATCTTCATGCCCGCATAAATCCTATCTATGGGTATTGCGCAGTCCTTTCAGAAAGGAAGCACTGCTCATAATCTGCGGAAAGGATATTTTTCATCGTTTTTATCCCATATCTTGATCAAATTCACCTTCTGTACAGCAGTTGCATATACTCATGAATTGCAAACGTCCTATGGTGGAAATACTGCAAAACGGAAGGACTGCTGCCTGCGGACGAATGGATTAATCTTGCTGTAACCCTTGCTCTCAATTCGTGTTCCGAAAGAAATCCCCGAAGGAGCAAATCTGAGGATTGCAAATGTTCAGAGGTTACATTTTTCAGTTTCCGTTCTGCCAGCGAGATTTTAATATTTCATTTTCAGCAACCATTCTTTGCTGATCCTACCATTCCTTCTTCCCACACATCAAAAGTTGTCCGACTGTGAGATTTTCCGCAAGATGGCAACATTGCTTTTCTCATACATCCATTGCGGTAGTTTTTCAGTTTCACTTTGCTTTCTGTTCCAACGCATTCTTTCTGAACAAGATTGCCGCTTGCGTCCTCTACATAGAAGCGGTAGTACCATTTCTTTCCTTTTTTTCTTACAGATCCTTTTGCCATAATCGTATGTCTCCTTTCGATATTAGACAATCGGAACTGATGAAATGCTTCGTGCGTGTAAGTATATCATAACACTGGCTTTCTATACCGCGGAATCTTCGTATAAGACTTCTGATAAAAGATTTGCAAGCCTTTGAGCCTTTGATGTCTGGATGTCTCCATTAAAAAGCATTGATGGTGTGAGTGATTTCCTTAAGAACATAATCTCATTATATTCATCATTCGATTCAAACCCTATTGTTTTGGCAATATCCGTCTGACCAGCATTCCCCTTGAAGTTTTTGCAGGCGAACTGGAAGGAATCCAAAAACAGACCATATTGTTTTAACATCAGCAGTAATAAATCTTTTGAAAAAGCATCTTCTTCTTTGGTAAGGGCAAGTGGTAACTGTTCCAGAATATCTCCCATCGCATCACGAATCTGTAACTCTCTCTTATCCGTAATGTCGGTTTCATATTCATCTGTTTCCCCTTTGAGCCATTCCACAGATACATGGAGTGCTTCCGAAAGACCTTCCAGCACCATTTTTTTCGTATTGTCAATCGAACCATTCTCATAACGCAGGATTGTAGAAGCGGTAACACCCATCTTTTCTGCGACATAAGGCTGTGTCAGATTCAATTCCAGACGGCGCTGTTTTACTCTGCTGCCTATCAGCTTGCGTAGTTCTTTATCTTTCATGCTGACTGCCTCCTTTTTCGGTATGTATGAATTATAGCATTGTTTTTCTGAAATTGCAATATGCAATATAAAGTTTATTTTTAACATTTCGTAACGCTTGACAAAAAGATGTGAAAAGGATATACTTACATCACAAGAATTGCATAATGCAATTTATAAGGAGGTGATTATATGACGCAAAGAAAAATTGCATTATCCATCGAAGAAGCTGCTGACTATACGGGAATCGGCAGAAACACCTTAAGACAGCTTGTAGAATGGAAGAAACTTCCAGTATTAAAGGTTGGTCGCAAAGTCCTGATTAAAACCGATATTCTGGAAATGTTTATGGAAGCTAATGAAGGTCGTGATTTGAGGGATAGAGGAAATGTAAAAGCTGTAACAAGAACTGTGGCAAATTAAAAAGGCGGCTTCCAAAGAAACCGCCAAAGGTTCTATCAGACCAAAGCCATGATATACCTACACGCAAGAAGATTATACCATGTGCTTCTTCTGATACGCAACCGAGAACTTATGTTTGCAAAAGAAAGGAGAATGTAATAATGGCAAAATCAACAAAAAGTTATGAAGAACGAATGCTTGAAATGGAAAAAAGGGAACAGGAAAGCCTTGAAAAAGCAAAACGATATGCAGCACAGAAGAAAGAACTTCTGAAACGAAAGAAAACCGAGGAAAGTAAAAAACGAACCCATAGGCTCTGTCAGATTGGCGGTGCGGTGGAATCCGTTCTTGGTGCTCCTATTGAGGAAGAAGACATCCCAAAGCTGATTGTTTTTCTGAAAAGGCAGGAAGCCAATGGGAGATTTTTCTCAAAAGCAATGCAGAAAGAAACCAATACCGATATGGAGGAAGTGTAATGGCGGGAGAGGGGATGAGTTTTTCATTCCCTTCATTGCTTTTTCATGAAGGGCGCACTTATGGACAACCAGAGGTCGTCCCAATAAGTTTGCCACAAGTGTCAACCGGTCTGCGCTCACGCTTGCCGGGCTCGTTCCGTCGGCGGGGCTTTCAGCCAGACCTGCTCATGCCGCAGGAGGCACTCTTCGCCAGAGAGGGGCGCATTCCATGCAGGCTGCTATGCGCAGGGCACTCTTACGCAGAGGGAGTTCCGGCAATGCTGCTTTTTCTAAAACTGAAAGCAATGTTGCCGGAAATCTATGCCGGATACGTCAGAAAGGAGGAATCCAGACATGGCGATTTTTCATTACACAATCAAAATAGTCGGACGAAGTAAAGGGAAATCTGTTATCTCCGCTTCCGCATATCTCAATGGGGATGTGATGAAAAACGAGGAAACCGGGCGAATCAGTTATTACACTTCTAAAAAAGAAGTGGTCTACACCAGTCTGATGATGTGCGAAAACGCACCTCCTGAATGGCAGATAGTACCAGAAGAAAATATAAAACGCTTTCAAAAATCTGTCCGATACAAAAGGTCAGAAGATAAAGAAGCTGCTTTAAAAAAATTCAAAATCACATTTCAGAAACAGAGGTTATGGAATGAGGTATTGAAGATTGAAAAAAAGTGCAGATGCCCAACTTGGCAGGTCATTTGAATTTGCCCTCCCCAAAGAATGGAGCAGACAGGAACAAATTCAATATACAACCGACTATATCCAAAAAACTTTTGTAGATAGAGGAATGTGCGCTGATTGGAGTATCCACGACAAAGGGGAATGGCAACCCCCATGTCCATCTGCTTCTAACTATGCGTCCTTTTAACCCGGATCATTCTTGGGGAAAGAAAGAAGTCAAGGATTGGGATTTTGTCAGAGATAAAAAGCGGAAATATCGTGATTGATGAATCCCATCCGAACTGGTGGCAGGATAAGAAAACCCGACCGTCATGGAATCCGTATCCCTGTATTAGACGAAAACGGAATTCAGAAGATTGGAGCAAGAAACCGCCTGCAATGGAAACGGGTGCTGACCGATGCTACTGGATGGAACAATCCAAAAAATTGTGAACTGTGGCGGAGTGAATGGGCAAAGGTATGTAATGAACATCTGCCTTTGCATAATCAAGTTGATCATCGTTCTTATGAAAAGCAGGGAAAACTCCAGATTCCTACCATCCATGAAGGAGCTGACGCAAGAAAGATTGAACAAAAGTTTTTTGCCGGGCAGGAAATAAAAGGCTCGTGGAAAGTAGCGGAAAATCAAATCATAAAACAACAAAACACGTTATTGCAAAAGATACTAAACACCTTTGGGAAAGTATCGGGTGCATTATCATTATGGAAGGAGCGATTAAATGACATTAGAAGAAAGCCGGGAAATTATACCCTTAATGGAATCCATGATTGGTCAAATCGAAGAACAGCAGAACCTAATGGCAGAAATGATTCTGGAAATGCAGAACCGGGACACTCAACTCTCTCTTATGCAAAAACAGAATCAGAAATTACAAAAATTAAACAACGAGTTATCCGAGCTGCTCAACATTTTGCCAAATACCGAGGAACTGCTTTCCAAGATGGAAGAACAGAAAACGAAGATAGAGCTTTTGGAAAACGAAAATCAGCAATGGCAGAAATTGGCACAGAAGCTGAACAGCGAAAACAGTTTATTACTGAAACAGAACACCGAATTGCTGAACTGGAACAGCAGATAGAGAAAGGACGTGATATAGATGAACGAATCCAGAGAATCAAAGAACGCCGAACAGTTGGAAGAACTTCTGCTCTTGACCGAGGAGATACAAGAAGAACTAGAACAGAAAGAACAGCTTATCGTGGAACTGAAGACGCAGCTCAGCGAATCTCTGACCTTGAACGAGAAATTAAACAAAGAGAACAGAGCCGGGAATATTCAAGCATTAAAGAACGACTTGAAGCTGGCAGACAGAGCATTGCGGATCGAGAAAGAGAAGTTGCGAAGCGCAAACGTCATGATAGAGGAATGTCAAGATAAAATATGCTATTTAACACAGGAACGGGATTATGCCCGGACACATCAGAAAATCGTAGAAATACCGGTAGAAAAGCCGGTACTCTATGAAAAATGTGAAGCCTGTAACCGGACAGCCTATCAGAATGCAAAAGCAAAATACGAAACACAAAAAGAGCGACTTGCAGGACAGTATAAAGCAAAAACGGTAATGTTCCAAACAACCTTGTTCCTTCTTGCATGGTATTCGTTGACAACCACTCTTTTTCAGGCAGTACAGTCAGATATGTTCCTTGTCGATTGTAAATCATTCTTCAATGATTTAGCATCATTCATACAAACCTTTGTCGGATGGACGATTGATGCCGGGCATTCTGCGGCACAGATTAGTACAAAAATTCCAAATGCTTTTATAGCCGGAATGGTATATTGGTTATTGCTAATATTGATTGTAGGAATATGTATGGCAGGAACAGGGATGCTGGCGATACTGATAGAAATAAAGGTTATAGAATTATATAAGAAAAACTGTTGGGATGTTATTACTCTACTAATGATACTGACAAGTGTTGCTATTGTCATTTATTTTGGAGAATCAATCAAAAAAGTACTGTCAGTAAATCTTCTATTGCTTTTCGTACTTTCGCAGGGCGCATATGTTGGAATTAGATGTTATCTTAAAGTTTGGTTAGAAAAAAGACCATATTAGTATTTTCAACTTACTGTATAGACAGTAAAATTACTCCATACCAGCCTAGTGAAAATTTACTGTATGAAAAGAAGTATTACAGAGAAAAAAGGCTGTAAAATAGAGTAGGAGGCGGTGACTAACCGCCGTCCTCTCACACCACCGTGCGTACCGTTCGGTACACGGCGGTTTCAATAGTTGACGTGCACGGACTGATAGGCTGTGGCTAAATCATAGAAGCCACCGTTTATCAGTCTTTCTTTTGTCATTGCCATGTTTATTGCAACTGTATGCGTTGCGAACCAATGTCCACGTCGGGTATTACCCGCTTGCATTGCCAAGTCTTCGGGCACTCCCATCTTGATGAGGTTACGTGCCTTTGTCCTCGGTTTCTTCCACTGTTTCCATATACACATACGTATTCTGTGATAGAGCCATCCGTTGATGTCATCTATGTTGTTCTTCATACTTGCAATTCCGTAGTAGTTAAGCCATCCCCTCGCATACACCTTGATTTTCTCAAGGCTTGGCTTGATTGACTGACATCGCTTACGGGAAGATAACTCCTTCAGTCTAAACTTAAACTTCTTCCATGACTTCGGATGAACTCGGACATAAATGCCTTTTCCGTTCCTTCCCAATGCAAAGCCAAGGAATTTAAAATTTCGGATTGCAAATACACTGACAGTACGGCTTTTCTTTCTGTTGACTGTAAGTTTCAGTTTCTCTTCAAGGTATTTTGTACTGCTTTCCAAGAGTCTCTCTGATGCCCGTTTGCTCTTCGCAAGGAGCACGATGTCATCTGCATATCTGACGCATGGGACTCCTCTCTTCAAGAAACTCCTGGTCAAACTCATTGAGATAGATATTCGCCAGTAGTGGGGATAGATTTCCTCCTTGTGGCGAACCTTCCTCTGTTTCCATGACTACTCCGTTCTCCATTACCCCGCTTTTCAGATATCGCTTAATCAACTGCACCACCCATTCGTCCTTTATATTCTTTCGGAGAAGATTGATGAGAATTTCGTGATTAAGAGTATCGAAGTACTTTGACAAGTCAAGGACTACAGCAAATGTATAGCCTTGTTCGGCATATTCCTTAACCTTGAGTATTGCGTCTTTTGCACTTCTGTTCGGACGATAGCCATAGCTACCCTCTGCAAACAGCGGTTCATAGATTGGCACTAACTGTTGGGTTATTGCCTGTTGGATTGTACGGTCTACCACCGTTGGTATGCCAAGCTTTCGCACACCACCCTCTGGTTTGGGAATCTCAACTCGTCTTACTGGAGACGGAGTATACTTTCCACGATAAATGCGGTCGGTTATCTCTTGTTGATGTTCCTTTAGATATGGAAGAGCCTCTTCAATGGTCATGCCATCAATTCCTGGTGCTCCCTTGTTTGCCTTAACTCTCTTATACGCTCTGTTAAAGTTGTCTTTATACAGTTATCGCTTCTAAAAGTCTCGGCTGTACACTGTCTCTTTCTTTCCATATCCGATTGAATGACCTAGACGCTTTTGCATACCCTTCGTGTTCCGCACTATCTCTTTGCAAACAACCATTGTTTTCAATGTTTTCTGCCATAAACGGTCATTCCTCCTTTCTCGGTCATACTCAAGACTCCTACTGATTCGGTCCTTCACCCTCTCGGCTACTATGACCTCTGCTGACTTCTGTGCGTTCAGCATTGCTTTATGCAGTGGTTACCTCTTTCAAGGCATGCCGCACAGACCTCCCTAGGTACCACACGTTTCTTCCTCTCCATCCATCTGCCTCATCTATCATGCATGATTCCGTGTAGTTATTGGGCTTTGATTTGATATGCAACCTTACCCTCATGCATAACCTTGTATGAGATTTCTGTCCGTCAGACCAGAGATTTGCCCGTGAGTTAGTATGTTCCTCACATCCAGCTTCCTTCAGATTCCATCTCACGATGGACACCCTTGCCTTCGGCTATATCCTTCCCACTACCGGGTGGATTCGGGACTTTAACCCGTTAGAAACGTGCGCCGCTAGGCGAACAGCCAGCCCGAAAGAATTTACGGACTGGCTGTATCAGCAGAGTAATGTAATTGTGGAGCTGACCGAGATATGAAAAGCTTTCTATCATCAATTTCGCATTATTGCAATAACAGATTGCTTCTTCCATGAATGAATAAGCAATATTGTCATCAAACTTTCAAGCATAAACATAGCAACAGCAAAAAGAGTAAAAGCAACAACCGGAAATACAAATCCCGTAGACATGCCTGCATTTTTCAAAAATATACCGATTGCATATCCGCCGGGGATTCCAACAACAGCAGTTATAAGCAATGCAATCAAAGTAGTAAAAAGACCTTCCATCATAAATGCTTGCTTCAACTGCTTATTTGTCATACCAATAGATTTTAGTGTGCCCATTTCCTGTTTCTGTGATAAAAGATTTGTCACAGTAAGATTGATTTGATTGATGACCGCAAATATCCACAAGATGGCTGCAATCGCATAAGCTAATGTAAAACCTGCACGATTGTCTGATTGGTGTTCTACAATAAAATCTTGAAGGGTTTGTAAGCGAACATCCCTATTGTCAGAAACGAGTAATTTGAGTTCTTGCTCGATTATCTCCTGATATTCAGCTTCTGCTTGTATTTCGATTGCGTATGTACAGTCATAACCTGCAAGTTCTTTGAGCATATTTTCCGGCATTCTGAAAATATAGCCACCCATTCCATCATTGCTGGAAGTGATTGCACCAATTTTGAATGCTTTTGTTATTGTTTTACCACTATGATTTTTGAAATTAAAGGTCACAGTATCCCCAATTTGAGGTTTCCAATGGTAAACATCATAAATACGTTCGGGATCACTTACAACTAATTCTGTATCATCAGTAATATTTCCAGACAAAACCGCTGCATTTAGCGACGCCAAATCCTTTTCATTATAGCCGAGCATCAAGGTGCTATCTGAAATATCATTGTCTGTTGAGAAATCAACTGGTACGGTAGCATAAGTAAATATATTGCTAACTCCCTCTATATCTCCAACACGCTTTACATAATCAGAAAAATATTCTTTCTGCAAGAGAGCATCCAAATTTTCACTTTCGTTTTCTAAATCAATGCTGATTTTGAAATCTCCGTACTTCATATCCCAATAACGAGCCATACTCTCGGCATTAAAAGAACTCTGATAACTTGCTGCAAGGAAAAATATAACTCCGCACAGTCCCAATGATAAAATGGTCAATAGAGATTTTTTTCTGTTTCTGGAAAAGCTGATTTTCGCTAAATATACAGGCGTAATACGATGTCTTTTGTGAGTGCGGTAATTTACAATTCCCACTGGATTTTTCAGGGCGGAAATTGGAGAAGTATTCGCTGCAATTTTTGCTGGTTTACGAACACTAATATAAACAAGCAGTATTCCAAAAAGGCATGCGCCACATAGAGAAACAATAAATGCAAATACTGACCAGCCTTTTGATTGCAGACAATAGCTGATGATCGTTCCCATGATACTACCAATTAAAATCCCCGGAACTGCAAGCATATAACCCTGTTTAAGAACTATTTTATAAATTTGCTTTTTACTTGCCCCTATTGTCCGAAGCTGTCCGAACTCAGCAACTTTTGTCCAACCGAAATATAGAAAATGCTGTAAATTACAAGTGCGGCAGCTAAAAACAAAATGGCAGCAACTACACCATATACCGCATAATTACTGAAGGACAAAGTTGTATTTACATAATCATAGTAACTGCTGACTGTCCAATTATTCAGTCCAGTCTCCTCTGAAATTTGAGATAATATTTCTGTTGCTTCGTCTTTTGTAAGGGTATCTGCATTTTCAAGCCAAACATATCCATTAAGCAGGTTATTTCCACGTAATTCCCGGCATTTTTCAAGTGAAACAAAAACAGGATAAGCGGTAGAAGTTTTATCATGATAAATACCAACAATAGTATAATTCTTCAAAGTACCATCCAGATTCAACTGAACTATGGCGTTGATTTCCGGAGACTTATTTTCACTGGCAAAAAAGGCATCTGTAACAGCAATTTCACTTGCTTTCTCTGGATATTTTCCGTCAAAGGCAGGAATCAAACTAAGCATGTCATCATCATAATAAATCAGAGACAGTTCTTTAGAATTTTCTTTCACTGTTTTGATATTACAGGAAAGTCCTACACTTTTTACTTCTTCGTTTGCTAACAACTTTTCTTTACTGTCCTGCGTAATGTCAAAGAAAATCCCTTGATGTAATCCTTCGATTTCTTTCTGATTTTGATAAATGATATTTTGCACTGTGAGCAACGACATCATTATCATAGCAACGGCTACAATAATTGCCGAAAGGCAAAATAAGTTTTTCTTCTTATCAAAACGCACACTTTTCGTGCTAATTTTTAATTACTGCACTGGTATCATTTTCAAAAGGATAATTCATAATTCCCACCTCCTTTAGCCAACAATTTTACCATCTTCAATCCGTACAATGCGGTCTGCGAGTTGAGCGATCTCGTTGTTGTGAGTAATCATTACAATGGTCTGATTAAATTCTCCGCTGGTATGCTTCAAAAGCCCTAACACATCTGCACTGGTCTTGCTATCAAGATTTCCGGTCGGTTCATCAGCAAGGATAATCGCAGGCTTCGTAATTAAAGCTCGTGCAATCGCTACACGTTGCTGTTGACCGCCTGAAAGATTGTTCGGCATATTTTCCAGTTTATCTTCTAAAGCCAACATATACACAACTTCGTCCATAAATTTCTGGTCTACTGTATCGCCATCCAGTTCCACAGGCAGGACGATATTTTCATATACATTCAAAATCGGAACCAGATTATAATTTTGGAAGATAAATCCGATGTTACGACGGCGGAAAATTGTCAATTCATCATCATTCTTTTTTGCGAGTTCTTCTCCCCGTACAATCACGCTGCGGAAGTGGGGTATCAAGTCCTCCCATCATGTGAAGCAATGTAGACTTACCGCTGCCGGAAGTTCCAACTACGGCAACAAATTCTCCCTGCTCCACAGTAAAATTTACACCATTAAGGGCACGAGTAATATTTGGTTCTGTGCCGTAATACTTCTTTAAGTCGATTGTTTGTAAAATGCTCATATTCAAATGCTCCTTTCAAGGCTTTCTATCTGTTGATAAAGCCATTGTAAACCACAAATGTTACACAAATGTCCGAGATAGAAAAAATTTTTATCGAAAATCAGAGTGAAATGTTACAACGCTCGGACATTTCAAAAGTGGTTATATCTTACCTTACAGGAAGCATAATAGAAAATTCTGAGCCTTGCCTCAGCTCTGAAACAACCTTGATATAGCCCCTTGCCTTGTTACAATCTCACGAGCCAAATACAAACCTATTCCCACACCCTGTTGATCGTGTACTTCTTCCTCACGATAGAAGCGCCGGAAGATGGCAGCCTGATTGCTTTCTGAAATGCCCTTGCCGGTGTCGGTCACTTTGACCTCTACGTACATTTCCCACTGAACCACTGATACAGAAATCTTTCCACGACGGAGTGTATTTTACTGCATTGTCCAGCAGATTGAAAAGGGCTTCGCTTGTCCACTTGCTGTCATGGGAGATTATCAAATTTTCCGGGCAATCCACGGATACAGCAATTTCTTTTCTCTGCGGCATATACAATACTGCTCATGGCTTGTGCAAGCGTATGGAATAAGCTGCTGTCTTTCTTTCTAATCGTATTGCTCGGTTTCCAACCGGGACGTTTTAACCAGTGCTTGGAACAGAAAATCCAGTTTATCAGTCTGACTGCGTATGCCTTGAAAAAGTCCATCCGTTCTTCTTCTGAAACAGGCTTTGTTAAAAGTGTGTCCGTTACCATTTGCAAATTGCTGACAGGCGTTTTAACTTGATGTGAAATATCAGAAATCAGCATTTGAAGCTCCTGTCGTTCCATGTCTACCTTGTGCCGGTTTTTCCTGCATAATCTCATACAACCGAATTAAGCGGTGGTTGATACGGGCAAAAAGAGTTTCACTATCATTTGACTTTTGTAATTCCTCGTTTCCATCAATCATGTTGTCCAGCGTCCGGCACAAATTAGAAGTAAAATGAGAAAGGCGTTTTCCAAAAATCAGCACCAATAGCCAAATCCAGAAAAATGCACAGAGTGTCAATGTTCCACCTGCTATGAAAATTCGTATATCCTGCATTATACCGCCGAGAATACCGGTAATTACCAGCATAGAGAAAACCATGCCAGCACTAACCAGTCTACAAATTTTCTTAGCAGAAAGGTTATTCAGATTCATTTCTTTTCGCCTCCTGTCCATTGATACCCCATACCATAAACCGTTTTGATATATGTGTCGCCATCCGCTTCAATCTTACTGCGAATACGGCTGATAGAAGTAGTAAGGGTATGTTCATCTACATATTTTTCATCAATGTCCCACAGTTTTTCTAAAAAGTTGTTGGCGGGTAAGTACCTGCTTCGGATTTTTAAGAAATAGGTTCAGCATTTTATATTCCATCGCAGAAAGTGCTAATGGTTTCCCGTTCAAACTTGCAAATTGTTCCGAAAAATCCAGAAACAGGCTGCCATCCTCGTAAATATCCTTAGCTGGTTTGTGATGTTCCAACATAGCGAACATGGCTTTGATTTTTCGCTGCAAAGCACTAATCGAAAAAGGTTTCGTGATATAATCCACTGCACCAGCTTCATATCCCCGTATCTGATTGCTTTCCTGATCGTTGGCAGTTAGAAATATAACTACTGTATCAGGATGCTCTGGCTTGATAAGACGGCATAGGTCATAACCATTTCCGTCTGGTAAATTTATATCCAGCAATACCAAATCAAAAATGTTTGTTTTTAATGATTCAGCGGCTGTCCTTGCATTCAGAACAGAAGTTATTGTGTAACCGTCCAATTCCAAATTATAAGTAAGCGTTTTATTCAAAAGATTATCATCTTCGACAATTAAAATATGCTTCATATTATCACTTCCTTTTCTTTTTGCAGATAGTATAACAGGCAAATGTCCGAGAATTGTTACAAGGACAAATATATTTTTCATTTTACAGCTTTTTTCTGTGTACTGCAATTTTATAAAAGAAAGGACAGCAGTGTCAAATTGCTGTCCTTTCTTTTATCATAGCTGGTAGTGTATAAGCGTGGGTTCATCATATCGGGTGTGGTATCTTTAACTACAGGAAACTCCCTACAACACTATCTCACTTCTTGCTTAATAAAGTTCTAATGAATCTTCTGTATCCACCCACATCTGTAAATTGCCATCAAGATATAATCTTGCATATTCCAAAGGCTCATCCACAGCCAATGAAGTAAGCGCACATTCTGATCCGTATGTGGTTTTTAGATTTTTTTCAGCTTTCCAGCAATCAATGCGAAGCATATATCCAGCACTTGTGTAAACATCAATACTATCGTGGTTTATATTATATTCTGCATAAATTGTTCTCATCGTATCTTATCTCCATTTTCTTTTGATAATCAGTTACAGAGTTAAATATCGAAAACATTTCAATCAGTTCACCATGTCGTTATTGTTATACTGTGTTATGAAATTTTCTTTCCCTTATTTTTTCCCATATTAAGGTTCATGAAAACCAATGTGAGAATATAACACAAGGGAAAGAGTAAGGGAAAGTTCACTTGCTACAAACTTAGTATTTTCAAGGGTTTGCGAAGAATTTGATAATCAAATATAACAGTTATTAAATTTCCTAAAATATGTGAAATATCAACTGGAAGTTATCGCTTTACTTTTGTTGTATCTTAGCCAAAATACTTTCTATTACAAGTGTTACTGTTATAAAGGCTCCTACAAGAGTATAGTAGTTTAAGCCATACATCAATGGCAAAAGAGAAATAACTACCGTAATAATGGAAAGGACAAACAATGCTTTGAGAACACCTTTCTTCTTCAATGAAAACAATGAAAGTAAGAAGATGGCAACAGTAAGTGTGGCTGTAATAAGTGGAGCAAAATTTGCATAGCCAAACGGTGTAAGGCTAAAGTATGAGAATGTTTCTTTTACTCTTTCTGTTGGAGATGTTGCAAAAATACAAACTGCTCCAAAGGGTAATAATTCTAACACTATTGTTAAAGCTGGCAAAACCGCTAAGCAGACTTTCTTCATGTTGTATATCTCCTTTACAAATTCCAGTTGATATTCCACTTATTTTAGGAAATTTAATAACTGTTATATTTGATTATCAAATTCTTCGCAAACCCTTGAAAACACTAAGTTTGTAGCAAGTGTACTTTCCTTACTCTTTCCCTTGTGTTACATTCTCAATTAGCTTTCATGAACCTTAATATGGGAAAAATTAAGGGAAAGAAAATTTCATAACACAGTATAACATATAACAATAGCAACATGGTGAACTGATTGAAATGTTTTCGATATTTAACTCTATAACTGATTATTAAAAAAATGGAGATAAGATACGATGAGAACAATATTTGCAGAATACAATCCATACAGAAACAGCATTGATGTTTATACCAATGCCGGTTATATGCTCCGCATTGACTGTTGGGAAGCTGAGAAGAACTTAAAAACCACTCCTGGATCAGACTGCGCATTAAATACACTTGCTATTGATGAGCCACTTGAATATGCACGATTATATCTTGATGGTAATATGCAAATGTGGGTAGATGCAGAAGATTCTTTGGAATTGTAAACCACAAGTAGCCTGTATGCTTTATTTTACATACAGGCTACTTAATCAAAATCACCATAATTGATCAAGCAAGTTTTTTTAATATACCTCGGAGTCATTTTCGTTCGATCTTTCATCGCTAATAAAATTTCTCTGAAGTGATAGCAGATAACAGATTGGCAGGTTTTTCTAAAAAATAATCTGCTTTTATGTGCTTATTATGACTGCCCCATACTGCTAAAGCAAAATCAATTCCCGCATTTTCCGCACATTTACTGTCATATTTGCTATCTCCGATATAAAGTACTTTCCTATGGTCTGTTTTGATAATTCCACATATTTCAAAATCGGTGCGGCATTGGGTTTATGTTCCTGTGTATCGTCTGCACATATGATTGTTTTGAAATAATGACTGATACCAAACGAACAAAAATCATGTGTAAATTCTTCCCTTGTCTTTGATGTGACAATCCCCATTTCATAATCCAGACTTAGAAGATTTTTCAATAATTCAACGATTCCGTCAAATACTTTAATGTTATTTGTATAGTTACGCATATTTTTATCCCATAATTCTATCGCATAGGAAGTGTCTTTTATCTCAAGTTTTTTCAAAGCGTCTGTTCCTGTAATACCTAACGCAAATCTTAGTTCAGAACATGGTATCTTTCTCCCGGACAATTCCTTTATAGTTTCCTGTAAAGAATGTAATACAGCATATTCCGTATCAATCAGAGTACCGTCAATGTCAAAAACAATATGCTTATACTTCATGCTGCCACCTTTCCCTGCCTGTATCAAAATAACGTATTACCCTGCATGGATTTCCTACTGCAACACAATTAGGCGGGATAGGGCGGGTAACTACACTTCCAGCCCCTATCACGCTGTTTTTTCCTATTCCGCCCAACAGCTCCCGAAGAATGGAAGTGCGTTTTTCTGTATCTCCATAATCAGAAAAATAATATTTCCGTGTTAATTCCCTTGTGCGGGCAATCTGCTTTAACGTATCGCTGTCCGCTGTTTCCAAAAAATCACTGGATTCGTAATACACAATATCCCCCCTTAACGAAAACTGTTTTCCATAACGCCCGGAAGCAGAGAATAGATAGAACAGCCGATCTGATTTTCAAACTGTTCTTTAATCTCTAAAATCTTTTTCCATCTGTCTATTGTCGCTGGGTGAACGCCGTATCGCATTGTCACGTCTACAAATCTCTTTTCCAAAAGACAGAACCCTGAAGGCATAGCCAATGCGTCACATAACTGTACAAGACGGTCATAATCATCATATACCGCATTTGCAACAAATTCTTTCATAAACAGGTAATCCTGATCGCTGACATCAAACTCACCGATAGATGTAGCAATATCCTGTATCATAAATGCGTGGGATATACATATTTGTGCAGCTTTTTCCCATCCGCGCTCCATACAGTAACGATAGCCGTCTATCAGATGCCTTTCCGAACTCACTCCGGCATAGCGGCCAATATCATGCAACAGCCCGAAAATATATGCCTGTTCAGAAGATAAATCTTTACAATGTGATGCGATGTTTTTACAGGCTTCGGCTACAAACCGGGAATGATCTGCCCATGCTCCCGGATTGGATTCTGACGCTTCCCTTAATGCCAATTCTGCGGTCTGAATATTCAACTCCATTTTAACTCCTTTCAAAGGGCGGGGCCGAAAAATAAAACGCCCGGCCCTTTATGATGAAATATTTACAGATAAATCAGCAATCCCCTGCATAGTACGAAACAATGTTCATATAGTCCGTTGGATTCGGAATTTCTAAAATAAGACACAGACAGTTTTTGTTTTGGAAGTATTGTCGCCACAAACTGTCCTGTATCTTTTCTTCCCCATTAATGTTTTGTTTTTTACCGTTCGGGCAGAGCATATATACCTTGCCAATGCAGGCATTGACAGTATCTAAAAAATTTTTCATGTTCAGAATGTTTAGTTTTATCACTTTGCGTTCACCTCCTGTAAATTGCTGATTTACTTTACATGTATCATTATAATGCAAAAGACATAGGAAAAATATTTCTTTTCCGCCATTACATATCACTATTCTGCCATTTTTTTCTATATTCTGTAGGTGAACAATATGCATATTCCCGAAAAACTTTTCCAAAATAACTGCTGCTCCCTAAACCGCACTCATGGCTGATAACGGTAATAGGTTCCTGCCCCTTTGCCAACATCTGACAGGCAATTTGTAGACGATAAGTTGTTATATACTCTACGGGTGTCATGTGTAGACAGTCATGGAACACTCTATAACACTCCCTTTCGCTTAGATATGCTGCCGCAGCAAGTTCCGGAATAGATATTTTTTCTCTGTAATGTTCATGAATGTATATCATCATCAGCTTTATTTTATCGTTGCTTTTGTTATGTTCCCCTTTCTTTTCACGCATAGAACGAGAAAGTTCAAAAGCATGAGCCATATTTCAGTTAGGGCTTCCCGCAGTTTTATTTCATATCCAAATTCATCACTGGATAAACGAAATGAGGCAGCAAGCAGTTTCAAAATCCTTTCTTCTTCTGCATTGCCCGGAAAAAGCGGGATTACCTCGATCTGCGGGGCTGTTATGACAGGTGCAATATATTTTTGTTCAATCCTGCTTCCCTGTTCTCCGGCAAGTAAGGAAACATCGAAAATATGAAGTAGCTGTATATTCTTTTCTCTCTGCGATATTGCTTTTGTCATATGGAGTACATTGGGATTTATCATGCCGCCGCTTCCAGCCGGAAACAATATTTTTCCTCCCGGCGTATCATATTCAATGCTGCCACTTTCCATATAAAAAGTTCCACTGTCCTGTGCCAGTGCCACGGTACATAACCCCCTATATACTTGTCAAGTTCTGCCCTCGAAGCGATATAGGGAAAATCTTTTTCAAAATCTGGAAGCAATTCTTCCTTGCTTCCGGTATAAAATTCAATGCTATGGATATTTTTCATGTCTGTTCACCTGCACATCTGCGATTTTGTACCTGCTTTATGGATTAAATATACTAGAATAGCTCGGTAATTGTCAATCAATCAAAACAGATTCATTTGGAAGATTATAAAAAATAGTGTTAAAAATCAAAGAACAGTTTTCACAGACTCTAAAAATCTGGATAACTAAAAATAAGTATATTTGTTTTGTGAAAAACAGGCAGTTTTACCTGCCCATTTTACTTTAAAAATATCCTCGTTTTTCTCGCCAGTTTTCACATAACATCGGATTCCGATATAAACCGCATGTACCAGAAGTAGCAACATAATGAGGTTTATCGGAATAATTGATTTTATCCATTTTCCGAAATAGATTATGATAGCTGTACTCATTATCACCACCATGATGCTGATAATATCCCAGCAATATTTCCGGTAGATTTTACCCACCTGATAGCCAGTCCCGATTATCAGCAATCCCGTTATGATAAATAAAATTCCCATAACAATACTTACAATCAGCCAGTACACAATCCCTGAAACGATACTGTTTGAGATTCCACTGCTTAACTGTCGAAAGAATCTGCACCTGCAACAAATTTTTGAAACAGGCTTACCACAATGAACGTCTATGCTCACTCCACAAGAGATGCGAAACGAAAATCAGTTCGGCTTCTTGATAAAGTGGTGGGCAATGACTAAAAAATTTCCCTTATTTCCCTTGTGATTATCTCATAAGGGCAAAAATAAGGGAAACTACATATCATTTCACTAATGGACAGGCGGGAAAGCCTATAAAATGGGGAAAGTTAGAGGAATAATTATATAAATTACAGTTTGGAGAATTGAAAAAAACGGAATTTACCTATTAAGACATATAAACTGTTGACAATAAAGCTCCTATATAGTATTATTTTTGATAAACTACTATATAGGAGCTTTTGTATGGAAATGAATGGAGGATTTCTTGTCACCAAAATAAAACAGCTTGGAGACCGGATTTTCGAGAAGATTCTCAGTGAAAAGAATATTGATGCGTTTAATGGAGCCCAGGGGCGTATTCTTTATGTGCTGTGGCAGGAGGATGGTATCTCAATCAGGTCACTCTCGACTAAATGCGGATTAGCGATAACTTCTCTTACTACGATGCTGGAAAGAATGGAAAATCAAGGGCTGATAAGCCGTGTTCAGTCTGAAACGGACAAAAGGAAAACGCTCCTGTTTCTGACTGAGAAAGCACATGCCTTAAAGGGCGAGTACGATTCTGTATCTGATGAGATGGGCAGTATTTACTACAAAGGTTTTTCGGAGGAAGAAATTACCCAGTTTGAGGAATGCCTCGACCGTATCAGAAAGAATCTTGAGGAGTGGCAGAAATCATGAGTATTTGTATCAAAGATCAGATTCAGAACATGAATATCGTCATCGGCTGTACAGTGGGGTGTGCATATTGCTATGCCCGCAACAACGTGAAACGCTGGCATATGATTGATGATTTTGCTGACCCTGAATTCTTTCCGGGTAAGCTTAAGATGATGGAAAAGAAACGTCCGCAGAACTTTCTTCTTACCGGCATGAGCGATCTCTCTGGATGTAAGCCGGAATGGGCATGTCGCTGACGGACCAGGCACATAAGCTCGGCATTCCGGTGTTTATGAAGGAAGATCTTGTCCCTATCATAGGGGATGAAAATATGATTCAGGAAATGCCGGAAGAATTTAATAAAGTGTTAGAGGTACAGAAATCATGGAAGAAGTAATAAATGGAAACCTCATTCGTGAGGTGGAAACAAAGAACATCATGACTAAGTCTAGTCTGCCGGTAGGCGGTTACTCGGTCAATCCCTATGTGGGCTGTACACATGCTTGCAAGTATTGCTATGCTTCTTTTATGAAGCGCTTTACCGGTCACAAGGAGGAATGGGGCACTTTCCTTGATGTGAAGCATTGGCCGGAAATTAAAGAATCCGAAGAAATATGCCGGCCAGCGGGTGGTCATCGGTTCTGTGACAGATGGCTACAATCCACAGGAGGAGCAATTCGGGAATACCAGAAAACTTCTGGAGCAGCTGATCGGCAGTGACGCAGATATTCTGATCTGCACAAAGTCGGATCTTGTGGTACGGGATATTGATTTGTTGAAGAAGCTTGGACGTGTAACCGTTTCATGGTCGATCAACACACTAGATGAAAATTTCAAGAACGATATGGATTCTGCTTCGAGCATTGAGCACCGTATCGCTGCGAAGCAGGTATATGAAGCAGGTATCCGTACAGTCTGTTTCGTATCCCCGGTATTTCCCGGTATCACGAATTTTGAAGCAATCTTTGAGCGGGTAAAGGATCAGTGCGATCTGTTCTGGCTCGAAAATCTCAATCTTCGAGGCGGTTTCAAAAAGACAATTATGGATTATATCGCCGGAAAATATCCTGATCTTGTACCACTTTACGACGAGATCTATAACAAGCATAACCGCAGCTACTTTGAAGCACTTGAAGTAAAAGCTGAGGAAAATGGCTAAGAAGTATGATTGTGCCTTTGTGGATAATGAAATGCCTTATGGTAGAGTCCCGCAGGGCATCCGGTGATCGTAGATTATTTCTATCATGAAATCCGTGGGACAGAGAATACCGAAAAGAAATCGCTAACTTCAAGTTTGCAGAACTAATAGAGAAGTAACATATAAAACAATAAATATGGTCAAAAATCATCGACATCCACCCAAAATTAAAATTTCCACCCAAATGAGAGGTAATGATTTCCACCCGGTATTTTCAAGTATTATGTAATATAGGAAAAGGGTTGTCAAAATCTGTAAAATTGGTTTTCTTGTCTGAGAAATCAGAACTGAGAGATATAAATCGCTCAGATTAGATTTACAAAAAATCTAGTCTGGGCGTTTTTAGTTCAGTGGAAAAGGAGGTCAAAATGAATATAGGTAACAGTCTGTTGCAAAGAAGATTTTGCATGGATGAAAAACAAACCTTGTTGA